>Ga0116170_10000683_pt1 | contig 35456 bp, 25 predicted proteins | sample AD_JPNHW1_MetaG_FD_89797 | JGI IMG/M metagenome (GOLD analysis project Ga0116170, IMG submission 89797) | Active sludge microbial communities of municipal wastewater-treating anaerobic digesters from Japan - AD_JPNHW1_MetaG | ecosystem: Engineered > Bioreactor > Anaerobic > Digestate | place... | reverse complement strand
GGTGACTCCGGTGACTCCGGTGACTCTGATACCCCCGACGACAGCGACAAGCCCACTGATGACTCTGGTGACAGCGGCACTGACGAAAAACCTGCTGATGACAGCGGCGACACCGACGAGAAACCTGTTGAAGAAACGCCACCTGATGATTCTGGCTCCAGCAGTTCAGATGACAGCAGTTCGTCTGACGATTCTTCATCCGAAGACTGATATCAGCTGAATAGACTTTTCATAATCCAGCCCGGGCCTTGATGGCGTGGGCTGGATTTTGCTTTCCATCAAAGCCTGTTGCCAGTGTCTTTTTTTTGCAGAAAGAAATAAAAGTTTGTGATAGCATTAACAAACAAGACAGCTGATTTGCTCTGACACAGCTTAATTTGCATTACCGAAGGCATATATCTGGAGGGAATGAAATGTACGACGCAGCCAAATTGAATTTAAGCAAAAGCATGGCCGAATTTGAACATGGCAAGACCTGCACCCCGGGCGGTGTTCTTGGTATCAGACGCCCATACAATTTTATCGAAGGCGAATACCCGATCTATTTTGAAAATGGCAAAGGTGGTCGCATAACTGACATCGACGGCAATGAGTATCTTGATTATCTGTGCGCTTATGGCCCGATTATCATCGGTCATCGCGAAGAAGAAATCGACAATGCTGCAATTGAGCAGATTCGCAGCAAGGGCTTTTGTTTTTCTTTGACCCAGTCGATTCAGAACCGGCTGGCCGTTAAGCTGAAAAGCCTTATCAAATGCGCCGAAATGACGGTTTTTGTTAAAACAGGTTCAGACGCCACCACCCTCGCCACAAGAGTGGCACGTGGTTACACCGGTCGAAACAAGATCATGCGCTGCGGCTATCATGGCTGGCATGACTGGTGTGTTGAAGTTAAGGGTGGCGTTCCGGCCAAACTCTACGAAGATGTTCATGAATTTCATTACAACCACCTCGAACAGCTCGAAGACCTGATGAAACAGCATGGTGACCAGACGGCAGCCATCATTGTTACGCCGATCGGTCACCCCCTCGCCGAACAGGTCGAATACCCCAAACCCGGCTTTCTTGAAGGGGTTCGCGCCCTGGCTGACAAATACGGGGCCGTGTTGATCTTTGATGAAATCCGCTCTGGTTTTCGGGTTCACATTGGCGGCGCCCAGACCCTGTTCGGCGTTACCCCAGATCTATCGACATTTGGCAAGGCCATGGCCAACGGTTACCCGATCGGTGCCTGCGTCGGTCAAACGAAATTCATGAAAAAAATCGAAAAGGAAGTTTTCATCTCTTCGACTTTCTTTCCGAACAGTCTTGAATTCGCCGCGGCTCTCAAAACCATCGAAATGCTTGAAAGAGACAAAGTTCTCGATGTGGTTAAAAAGAAGGGCGAATGGTTCAACGCTGAACTCGGCAAGGTGCTGGCCAGGCACAAAGTTTCGACCGCAGCTTCCCCGGTGCCACAGATGCCTTTCGTCACATTCAATAAAGACGAAGCCAAGACCTACAAAGCGAAACGCGTCGATTTTTATACTCAGCTGATCAGGCGCAAGGTCTTTTTGCAGCCCTATCATCACGGCTATATCGCCTACCGCCACACCGACGAAGACCTTAAATACACGATCAAAGCCATTGACGAGTCGTTGTCATTCGTTGATGAAAAGAAATACTGAGGAAGCAGCCCATGGAAAAACTGATCATCACCGCCGCGATCTGTGGCGCCGAAGTTACCAAGGAAAATAATCCGGCCGTTCCCTACACGATTGCCGAACTGGTGCGTGAAGCCGAATCAGCCATTAATGCCGGCGCATCGATCATTCATCTGCATGTTCGTGAAGACGATGGCAAGCCAACCCAGAGTCGCGAGCGCTTTCGCGCGGCCATGGAAGCGATACGCGCCCGCTGCCCGAAGGCGATCATTCAGCCTTCAACCGGTGGTGCTGTGGGCATGTCGAACGAAGAACGCCTGCAGCCCGTCGATCTGCGCCCGGAAATGGCCACGCTTGATTGCGGCACGGTCAATTTCGGCAATGATGACATTTTTGTCAATTCCGAAAATACCATCATCGCCTTTGGCAAAAAGATGCTCGAACTCGGCGTCAAGCCAGAAGTTGAAGTCTTTGACAAGGGCATGATCGATACGGCGATTCGACTGCAGAAAAAGGGTTTCATCGCTGCGCCGATGCACTTCAACTTTGTTATGGGCGTGCCGGGGGGCATCAGTGCCACGGTTCGAGATGTCGTTTATATGCAGGGCAGTCTGCCGGCGGGCAGCACCTTCACGGTCTCGGGAGTTGGCAGATCGCAGTTTCAGATGGCCGCTACCGCCATACTGCTAGGCGGGCATGTGCGTGTTGGTTTTGAAGACAATACTTACCTTGCTAAGGGCGTGCTTGGCGCTTCTAACGGTGAGATGGTCGCCAAAGCTGCCAAAATCGCTAAAGAACTCGGCCGTGAGATCGCGAACCCCGAAGAAGCGCGGGCTATACTTGGGCTTGCCCCCCGCTGACTTTTGTGGCGTGCAATCTGAATGCATGGCATTGTTGCAAAAGTTCAAAACCCATCTGTTCAGGCCAGTCAGTTGATTTTTGTTCGCATGACCTATTTATTAAAAAACAGGAAAGGTTCATCTGATGTTTGACAAGATTATCACCAGAGATGATTTTGCCGCCCTGATCAAAGACGATATGGTGATCATGGTTGGCGGTTTTCTTGGCTGCGGAACGCCCGAAACGCTTATTGACATTATTCTTGCCGGTGGTGCAAAAAATCTGACCCTCATCTGCAACGATACTTCTTTTGTCGATCGTGGGGTGGGTCGCCTGATTGCTGCGCAAAGGGCCGCGAAGGTCATTACTTCGCACATTGGCACCAACTCTGAAACTGGCAGGCAGATGGTTGACGGTACGCTCAATGTTGAGCTGGTGCCGCAGGGAACCCTTGCAGAACGGGTCAGATGCGCGGGGGCTGGTCTGGGAGGGGTGCTTACCCCAACCGGGGTCGGCACAGTCGTTGAAGAAGGCAAAGAAAAAATTTCGATCGATAACCACGAATATCTTCTTGAATTGCCGCTCAAGGCAGATCTGGCTATTATCTACGGCAGTGTGGTCGATAAGGCTGGCAACGTGGTTTATAACGCCACTACCCGAAACTTCAACCCGTTGATGGCTATGGCTGCACCGGTTGTCGTGGTCGAAGCCATGAAACTTGTGGAAATTGGCGAGATCATGCCTGAGCTGGTTATGACGCCCTCACCTCTGGTAACCCACATTTTCAAGACTGAAAAACGCTGACGGCAAGGAGCAAAACAGATGATCGAAGATATCGAACTGGCTAAAAACATTATCGCAAAACGTATTGCCAGAGAATTTAAAAATAATCAGCTGGTGAACCTGGGTATCGGCCTGCCGACCATGGTTGCCAACCATATTCCCGCTGACGTCAATGTCATTCTGCAGTCAGAAAATGGCATGATCGGTATGGGCCCTGCCCCTGAGCCAGGCAAAGAAAACCCCGAAGTGACCAACGCCGGGGCTTCTCTTGTTACAATCCTGCCTTATGGCTGCTATTTCGACAGCGCAACTTCGTTTGCCCTGATTCGTGGCAAACATGTCGAATACACCGTGCTTGGCGCTCTTGAAGTCGATCAGGAAGGCAGTCTGGCCAGCTGGATAATCCCGGGCAAAAAGGTTCCGGGAATGGGCGGCGCCATGGATCTGGTGGTTGGCGCGAAGAACGTCATTGTTTCAACGCTGCACACCGAACGCGGCAAACCAAAGATTCTCAAAAAGTGCCGTTTGCCTCTCACCGCGCGGCATGTCGTTAACATGATTGTAACTGAGCTTGGTGTTTTCAGGGTGACGCAGGCCGGGCTTTCGTTGGTGGAAATCAATAAAGCCAGCACCGTCGATGAAATACGCGCAAACACTGACGCTGAATTTATTGTTTCTGAACATCTCAAAACCATGGAAGTTTAAGGCGCAAAGCCGCTAATTTCGAATTGGTAAGTTGCTAGATTTGTTGATATGATAATCTGCTTTTCTTGAAGATGCCATTTCGCAAGGCATAGTCTATACAAATTCAAACCAGGCAAGGAGAAATGACTGTGAAAAAAGGATGCCCCTACGGAACCCACCGAGTTATCGAACCAAAAGGCGTATTGCCCCAGCCGGCGACCCGAATCGACAACAACATGGAAATTTATGATAACGAAGTCCTGATCGATGTTCAGACCTTGAATGTCGACTCAGCCAGTTTCACCCAGATCGAAAAACAGGCTAAAGGTAATATTGCCGAAATCAAAAAGATCATGATGGGTCTGGTTGAGAAGCAGGGCAAGCACAAAAACCCGGTAACCGGTTCCGGCGGCATGCTGATCGGTACTGTTAAACAGATCGGGTCAGCTCTCAAGGGAAAAACCCCTCTCAAGGTCGGCGACAAGATCGCTACCCTGGTATCGCTGTCGTTGACCCCGCTGGTTATCGAAGAAATCCTCGAAGTCAGACCCGACATCGACCAGGTCGATATCAAGGGCAAGGCGATTCTCTTTGAAAGCGGTATTTACGCTGTGCTTCCCAAAGATATGCCCGAAACTCTTGCCCTTTCGGTTCTCGATGTGGCCGGCGCTCCCGCTCAGGCTGCCAAACTTGTGCATCCGGGCGATATCGTCGTTGTAATCGGCGGCGGCGGCAAATCAGGCCTGCTCTGCCTCTATGAAGCCAAAAAACGCGCCGGCATCAGCGGCAAGGTTATCTGCGTGGGCGGCAGCGAAAAGAGCACCAAACGCGCCAAAGATCTTGGTCTCGCCGATGAATATTTCGCTTTTGACGCGACTGATGCGGTTGGCATGTATAACAAGATCATGAAGTTGACCGATGGCAAGCTCGCTGACCTGGTAATCAACTGCGTTAATATTCCAAACACCGAAATGGCCAGCATTCTTGCCTGCCGTGACGGTGGAACCGTTTATTTCTTCAGCATGGCCACCAGCTTCACCCAGGCTGCCCTCGGCGCCGAAGGCGTTGGCAAAGACGTGAACATGATCATCGGCAATGGCTACACCAAAGACCATGCCGCCATTTCTCTCCAGGTTCTGCGTGAATGTCCGCCGCTCCGCAAACTCTTCGAAGAAATGTACTGCTGATAGCGAAAGGAACTGAGTAATTGAACAGCGCATACACTCGTGACGAGCATATCCAGAGACGTGCAAAACTTTTTCCCAACGTCAGTGATACCGACTGGAACGACTGGAAATGGCATGTCAAAAACCGGATTGAAACCGTCGAAGATCTGAAAAAATTCGTCAAGCTTACTCTCACCGAAATCGACGGTATCAAAGATTGTCTGACCACCTTGCGCATGGCAATTACGCCATATTACCTGACGCTGATCGACCCCGATAATCCGAACGACCCGGTGCGCAAGCAGGCGATTCCGACTGATCTTGAGCTGTATCGCTCGCCGGCAGATCTTGAAGACCCGCTGCACGAAGACGGGGACTCCCCGGTGAGCGGTCTTACACACCGATACCCCGACCGGGCATTGCTGCTGGTTACTGACCAGTGCTCGATGTATTGCCGACACTGCACGCGCCGCCGCTTCGCCGGCCATAAAGACTCGGCCATGCCTGGTACCCAGATCGACAAGGCTATCGAGTATATCTCTGCCAACCCGCAGATTCGTGATATCGTCGTGTCGGGCGGCGACCCGCTACTTCTGGCAGATGGCAAGCTCGAAGGCATTCTTCAGAAACTCCGCGCTATTCCGCATGTCGAAATCATCCGCATCGGCACCCGTACGCCGGTGGTGCTGCCACAGCGCATTACTCCCGAACTCTGCGATATGCTCAAAAAGTATCACCCGGTGTGGGTGAATACTCACTTCAATCACCCCCGCGAAATCACCACCGATGCCGCCCGGGCCTGCGAGCTTCTGAGTTTCGCCGGTATTCCGCTCGGTAATCAGTCGGTGCTGCTCGCTGGCGTCAACGACTGCGTTCACGTCATGCGCAAGCTGGTGCATGAACTGGTGAAGATCAGGGTCAGACCCTACTACATCTACCAGTGCGACCTGTCTTACGGGTTATCGCATTTCCGAACCCCGGTAGCGAAGGGAATCGAGATTATCGAGGCCTTGCGCGGTCATACCAGCGGCTTTTGCGTGCCGACTTACGTTGTTGATGCGCCCGGCGGCGGCGGCAAGATCCCGGTCATGCCGAATTATCTGATCTCGAGCGGTTACGAAAAGACCATTCTGCGCAATTATGAAGGGGTAATTACCTGCTATAACGAACCCGAGGGCTACCGGCCGACCTGCAAATGTGAAGCCTGCCAGAAGGGCAACGTCGAGATCGAAGGCGTTGCTGGTCTGCATCAGGGCAAAATTTCGCTTGAACCCGAAGGTTTGAAGCGGAAAAAACGCAAAAAAAGATCATGACCCTATGGGCAGGTCGCTTGCTGAATGTGTAGATAACTGTCGCTGCGTTGCCATTATCGGCATGGAAAAAAATGCCGGCAAGACGACGGTTCTGAATTATCTGCTCGGCCGGCGATTGCCCCTGATTCATGCCATTACCTCGATCGGCTACGATGGTGAAGACACCGATCAGGTCACCGGCACTGATAAACCCGCGATTTACGTTGGCTGTGGCACCTTGGTGGCCACAGCCAGCGGTCTTCTCGGGGCATGTGATTTTACCCGGGAACTGCTGAGATTCACGGATTTTCACACGCCGATGGGCGAAGTCGTCATTCTCAGGGCGCTCAGCGATGGCTATGCCCAGATTGCCGGGCCATCGACAACTGTGCAGATGTCGGCACTCGTCGAAATGCTCCACAGAGCCGGCGCTGAACGGGTCTACATTGACGGAGCCGCCGCCCGCAAGTCTACGGCGGCGCTCTCTACTTCCGATGCCTGCATTCTGGCTACCGGTGCATCTTTTTCGCATAATATTGAAGAAACGGTCGAACAGACGCGGCATTATGTCGAACTGCTGACCTTGCCACGCTTTGAGCCTGGCCTGCCCGCCGGTGTGCCCACAGATAATATCAATGATTGCCTGATCTTCTCGGGCGATGGCACGCTGGTCAACAGCTGCAGCGCCCTTGATGATCAGTGTGCCGAACTGATTGCCGCGCGAAACGGAGAGTCAACGTGCGTTATGGTGCGCGGCGCGTTTACTCAGCGGCTGGCGCAGCGGCTTCTTGATAAATGCCGGCAGCTGGGCTGGTTGCGATTGGTTGGCGAAGATGGCACCCGCCTGTTGATAAGCGCTTCCCAGAAAAGTGAAATGATGCGCCGGGGCTGCAATTTGCAGGTTCTGAACCGGGTAAACCTCTGTGCCGTCACCGTTAACCCTGTTTCACCGGCCGGGTTGGTTTTTGATAGCGGCGATTTGTGCCGCCGGCTCGCCAGAACCATTTCTCTGCCTGTTTTTGACGTGCTGGCCGGTCAGCAGATGTTCGTTTAATGATCAGCGCCAGGCGGGCCGGGCTGATCAATCGATTTAATTATTTTTTTTGCAGAATTCAAGACTGGCAAGGATAAAAACTTATGCATCGACAGAAGAAATATCGGGCGGTAACTCCCGGCGTTGCCTGGGTTCTTGCGGGCCTGCAGATCGACTCGCCCTATGGCCTGGCCGCGCTGAAAGCGCTCAGGCCTGCCAGGGCAAAAGACCTTGCCAGTCTTGAGCAAAATTTCGTTGAACTTGCCAGGGTTGTCGGGTTTGCTGAACAGGATTGCGAGTTCTTTGCCCGGCCCGGCAGTATTTTTAAGCACCTGCGCTATATTGGCGGCTCTCTCGATAACCTTGAGGCCGGGCTGGTTATTGATGAGACCGAGTTGCTCGAAATAAAAGGCTTCTCGTTGCTCCTCACCGATCTGAAGCATTGGTATGACGCTTCGGGGCTGAGCCTTTCTTCAATCGACTTCGCTGAAATCGACGCGGTGGTTAAAATTCTGAATCCCGATAAGACGCTTGTCGCGTCATTTCATCTTCATGATGCCTATTCTGAGCGCCTCAAAGAAATCAGAGCCGCCAGGAAACTTCTTGAAAGCGCCATTCTTCAATGCCAGGATTCGCACAGGCGCGAAGAACTCAGGCGAGAACGCCTTGAAATTGTTCATCAGGAAAGAGACGAAGAAAGCTCGGTTCGGGCTGAACTGGGGCATCGCCTGCGCCCCTGGGTGGCCAAACTACGCCTGAATGGCGAACTTGCCGGTCAGCTCGAATTGCTGCTGGCTCGCGCCCGAATTGCCGTCGAGCATTCCTGTTGTCGGCCCGAGCTTCTGCCCGCAGATTGCCGGGTGTCGCTGCTGGCTGAGAATATGATAAACCCCGAAGTTGCTGAGGCATTACTGAGCAAAGGGCATGGTTTTACCCCGGTTACAATTGAACTTATCAACGGCACCACCTTGCTGACCGGAGCGAATATGGGTGGAAAGACAGTTGCATTGCTTACTCTCGCCATGAATGCGGAACTGGCTTCTCTCGGTTTTTTTGTTTTTGCCAGTCGTTTTCGCATGCCGTTGTTTGATTTTATCTGCCTGATGGCGGGTGACGCGCAGAATCAGGCCTCGGGCCTGAGCAGTTTTGGTGCCGAAATCATCAGGTTGACCGAGTTGACAGCTCTGGTTCGCTCGGGGGTTGGGTTGGCGGTCTGCGATGAATTTGCCAGATCGACGAACCCTTCTGAGGGTCGCCGTTTCGTGCAGGCTCTCGGTGAGTTTCTGCAGCGCAGCGGTTCTTATGGCATAATTGCAACTCACTATGATGGTATAAAAATTGCCGGGGCTGCCTGCTGGCAGGTAGTCGGGCTGAAAAACCGTTCGCAGCATTACGGCGGCGGCGATCAGAACGAGGTGCTCGGTAGATTGTGTGCCAACATGGACTATCGGCTGAAAAAACTTGCGGGTGATTATGAAGTGCCGAAGGAAGCGCTGCATATTGCGACGATACTCGAGGTAGACCCTGAGTTCATGGCAATTTTGCGGGGCTATTACCCACCTGAGGATAAATAAAGGCATAAAAAATACTGCGGAATGTACCGTTCAGCTGTATAATTGAGCAAATATTTCAAGGTTAAGGGAAGACGATGAAAAGCAAACTCAATCTTAATTTTGCCGTAGTCGATAAAGCTAGACAATTTGCCCGCGACATCGCAGCAGACACCCAGAAGTTCATCATCAGACATACCAGCGTCACCATTGAGCGCACCTGCGCCCGCCTGCTCGGTATCGACGGAGTCGATGCCCAGGGCGTGCCGTTGCCGAACATTCTTGTTGATAATATTCGCAGCAACAACGGCCTGGCGCTTGGTCTGGCTGTTTATCTTGGCAATGCCATGCTGCAGACCGGCAAAGCGCCGCAGCAGATTGCCGAAGCGGTTGCAGCCGGCGAGCTTGATATTACCAGGCTTAAAATGGCCGACCTGTTCGAAATTCGCGCGAAAATCGAAGAGATCGCGACGCAGACTGTCGAACGCATCAAAAAGAACCGGCAGCAACGCGAAGCTTACCTGGACCGCTTCGGCGATAAAAAAGGCCCTTACCTTTATGTGATCGTAGCCACGGGCAATATTTATGAAGATATTATTCAGGCGCGGGCCGCTGCCAATCAGGGCGCAGATATTATCGCCGTCATCAGAACCACCGGGCAGAGTCTGCTTGATTTTGTGCCCTTCGGCGCCACCACTGAGGGTTTCGGCGGCACCTTCGCCACCCAGGAAAACTTCAGACTGATGCGTGCCGCTCTCGACGAGGTCTCTGAAAAACAAGGTCGCTATATCAGGCTGTGTAACTATTGCTCAGGCCTATGCATGCCTGAAATCGCGGCCATGGGTGCGCTTGAACGCCTCGATGTCATGCTAAACGATGCTTTGTATGGTATTCTTTTTCGCGATATCAACATGCAGCGCACTCTGGTTGACCAGTATTTTTCGCGCATCATCAACGGTTTTGCCGGGGTAATTATCAATACCGGCGAAGACAATTATCTCACCACCGCCGATGCCGTTGAAGAAGCCCATACAGTGCTGGCTTCACAGCTGATCAACGAGCAATTCGCCCTGATCAGCGGCATTCCAGAAGAACAGATGGGTCTGGGGCATGCTTTTGAAATTAACCCTGATCTGAAGAACGGCTTTTTGTTTGAACTGGCGCAGGCACAGATGGCACGCGAAATTTTCCCGCGTGCGCCGCTTAAATACATGCCGCCGACCAAGTTCAAGACTGGTAATATTTTCAGGGGTCACGTTCAGGATGCCCTTTTTAATATGGTCACCATCATGACGAACCAGAAACTGCATCTGCTGGGCATGCTCACTGAGGCCATTCACACGCCGCTGATGTCAGACCGCGCCCTGTCAATAGAGAACGCCCGTTATATTTTCAATACCATGGCCGATCTCGGCGATGAAATTGAATTTAAACAAAACGGCACCATCGCCGGTCGTGCCAATCAGGTGCTCAACGAGGCCTGTAATATGCTCGAAACCATCAAGCGCGACGGCCTGTTCAAAACTCTCGAGATGGGCCGGTTTGCCAATGTTAAGAGGCCATTCACCGGGGGCAAAGGCCTTGACGGCGTCGTCGAAAAACACAAAGACTATTTTAACCCGTTTGTCGAAATGATGCTGAAAGGGGGCCTCAAATGAGCAGCGGCTTGTATTCGACCAGAGATAAGAATTTCAGCAAAGAACTCGACCTGACACGCCTGAAGCCATACGGCGATACCATGAATGACGGCAAGGTGCAGGTTAGCTTCACCCTGCCAGTGGCCGACGATGAACGCGCCGTGGAAGCGGCTCGCCAGTTGGGCGCCCGTATGGGGTTGAGCGATGTGCAGGTCTCGCATCACGAAGCGCTCGACAAGGATTTTTCGTTTTTCGTTGTTTACGGAAACCTGAGCCATACGGTTGATATAACCGGAATCAAGGTCGCCACCATCGATTCGAAGATCATGGACATGCACGGTGTCGATGAATTCATCAAAGAAAATATCGGTCGCAAACTGGTTGTCATCGGCGCCAGCACCGGCACCGATGCCCACACGGTCGGCATCGACGCCGTCATGAACATGAAAGGTTACGCGGGTCATTATGGCCTTGAGCGCTACCAGATGCTCGAAGCCTACAATCTTGGCAGTCAGGTTGCCAACGAAGACTTTGTTAAAAAGGCCGTTGAACTTAAAGCCGATGTGTTGCTGGTATCGCAGACCGTTACCCAGAAAGACGTGCATATCAGTAATCTGGTTGAGCTTGTAGAACTGCTTGAAGCCGCTCACCTTCGCGACAAGGTTATTCTTGTTGCCGGCGGGCCGCGCATTACCAATGATGTCGCCAAAGAACTGGGTTATGATGCCGGTTTTGGCCCCGGGAAATACGCGGAGCACGTTGCGTCATTCTTTGTCGATGAGTTTGTTAAACGTAAAATGAAGTAGAAAGGCCCAATGTGAGCCGCTGGCAATTTGTTAAACAGTTCTGCCGCGAACCGAAGCGCATCGGGGCCATTGCCCCGAGTTCTTCAAAGCTGGCGCGTCGTATGCTGCAGCCGATCAATTTCAGCCGTCTGAAGGTGATCGTTGAATATGGCTCAGGCACAGGTGCTTTTACGCGCCAGGTTGTAGAACGAATCGACCCCGAAAAAACCCTGTTTTTTGGTTTTGAACTCAACGAACAGATGAATCGCATCGCCTGTGAAAACGTTCCGGGCATCAGAATTTTTCAGGATTCAGCTGCTGAGATCCGCAAATATCTGAGAAGATACGGGGTCAAGCATGCCGATGCGGTAATCAGCGGTTTGCCCTGGGCGGTTTTTTCAGAGGAACTTCAGGATGACATTCTTTATGAGACGGTGGCCAGCCTGAAAAGGGGCGGTATTTTCACGACTTTTGCCTATCTGCACGGCCTGTTGCTGCCCTCGGGCATCAGGTTTCGGCGCAAGCTCGAAAGGTATTTTTCTGAAGTCAAAACCAGCCCGGTTGTCTGGAACAACATCCCACCGGCGCTGGTTTACTGGTGCCGCAAATAGGCTAGCGGTCGGTGGCAGCTTTTTTTAATGTGGCCTCTGCTTTGCCGTCGATAGATCTGATATGCAGGTCGTGTTGCGGAAACGGAATTTCAATACTGTTCTCACGGAACAGCCTTTCGATTTCGTAATTGATTTCGTTTTTGACTTTCAGGCGAACATCAATGTCGGCAACCCAGGCACGCAGTTCAAAATCAAGTGAGCTGCTGCCAAAATTCATAAAATACACAGCTGGTTCAGGAAATTTCATGACGAAAGGGTTTTCTTGAGCGATTCTCAGTAGTATCTGGGTAACCTTTTGCACATCAGATCCGTAGGCAACCCCAATCTGTATAATGAGCCTGGTCTGGCGGTCAGAGAGAGTCCAGTTGATGACGGTGCTCGAAACCAGATCGCTGTTGGGCACAATCATTTCTGAGCGGTCAAAGGTTTCGACGACCGTTGCCCGCAGACCCAGATTTTTTATGGTTCCCCATTCGCCTTTGATCTGCACGATATCGCCGACTTTAATCGAGCGCTCAAAAAGCATGATGATGCCGCTGGCGAAGTTATTAACGATATTCTGCAGGCCGAAGCCGATACCGATGCCCAGCGCCCCGACGATTACGGTCAGGTTCTGAAGGCCGATGCCAATGGTCGAAAGCCCGGTGGTAACCGCTAGAACTATGAATGCGTAATGAATAAGGCGATTGATCGAAATACCGACCCCACGCTCAACTTTGCGCCTTGGGTAAACTTCTTCTTCGAGAAGCCGCTGCAGCAGCCATGAGATGGTCAACGATGCGTAGACAATGACGATTGCCCAGATCAACATGCCGAGTGAAAGCCGGTAGCCCTCGAGTGAGATGCCAAAAGCGAGCAGATTCTCGGCGGCCAGCCAGATACTGTCGAAAAAGCCCCAGATTGACAGCATCGCGGCCAAAGCAAAAAAGACGACGACCGTATCGATGATGACGCTGGTTCGCTTGATGAACAAATGGTAATGCCGGTTGATCAAGTCGTATTTGCGCACGAAACTGTTGTCGAACAGGGCATCAACAATGCCTCTGAGCACCAGATTGATCATCCAGGCCACGACCCCGATAAATACAGTTTTAATAGTTACGTCGAGCAGGTGGTTGGAAAAAGCCACGTAACCGGCAGCCTGCGACAGAAACACCATTGCCAGCGAAGCGCCACCCGTTTTAACCCCGGCGACGAAGGTCATTGATCTGCCTTCTGCCTGGTTGACCCTGGCACGCCAGAAACAGAGCATGGCCCCCGCCAGGCCGACGGCCGCCGTAAAAACCCGCATGGCCGGAGCCGGCAGTGCAATGAAAGTAAACAACTGAATGGTCAGATATAGCGTGACAATGAAGTAGAGAAGGCGCCGCCGCCAGGTCAGGCTGATCAGCCCACCGATCAGCCGTGCTGAAGATATTGAGATCAGGCCGGCAAACAGCAGCTGAAAAAGCTTCGGAACGGATTCAAAGAGCGGCATCGGCACCAGCAGGCCAAGCAGAAAACTTGCTGACCATGGCCGGGCAACGATAAAACCGAGTTTGAATTTATCAAGATCGCGGTCTTTCTGACTGCGCAGAAACCAGGCGGTTCCGGCAATGAAAAAAATCTGCAAAAACAGCACCCAGCCAAAAGTTTGAAAGAATTTGCGGTCAGGCAGCTCAAAACTGGCGATGCCCAGCCAGAATTCTTCCCATAGGGCTTTGTCGAATTGCATGACAAAGGTTGGGGTGAACATGGCCGGCCGGGATTTTCGAAAAAGATCCTTGCGCATCTCACTCATCAACCGGTCAATATCGCTCAACTGCTTTTGCGTTTCGCGCTGAAGTTCGATGACCTGCTGCTGAAAATTTACCAGCGGCGCTTCGATACCTTCAAGCTTGCCCCGGGCGACGGCGATGATTTCACTGGCATTAGTTACAACGTTGTGCAGCGATGAACCGGTTTCGGCGGGCAGCGCATTTTTCTGGTTCTGCCAGACTTTTTCGTTTTCAGCCCATTTCTGCTTGAGGGTTTCGCTTTTAACGAGTCTTTCTGAGATGTAGCGTGCGTGGCGGCCGATGGCATCGATCAGGGCGCGAATTTCGCTGCGCAGCCCGGAAATTTTTTCGAAGCCGTAACTTCCGGACTCCCTGACTTCGACAAACTGCTGCTGCTGATCATGGAGTTTTTCTTTGTGAATTTTGTGCTCGGCGAGCAGTTTGCTGACGTCGGTTAATTCGGTAATAGTTACGTAAAGGGCGTCAACTTCGTCTTTCAGCGCTTCAGCCTTTGGCAATACCTCAGCCATCGAATCATTGGCGTTGTCAGGGGTGGTAGAGGCATTGATCGCGGGCATCTGCAAGGGCAATGGCCCGATAAACTGGCTGAGATCGATCATCTGAGCCGTTGCGGGCTGACACGCAAAGAAAGCGTGCAAAATCAGCAAAATCAGGCAAAATTTTGCCAGAAACAAATATTGGCGCGGCATTATTAATCTCCTGCACCCACTCTAGCAAAATTAGATTGAATCTTGCAACACTATCCGGCTTAAATGCGGCCCATAAACCTGAGAATGCCTTCGAGAATGGTCCAGGGGTTCGGCGGGCAACCGGGAATATAAAGGTCGACGGGTATCAGGTCGCCGATTCCGTCGTTGACTTCACTGTTGCCCCTGAATAACCCGCCCGAAATAGCGCAGGCGCCTGTGGCAATCACCACTGAGGGTGAAGGCAGGGCGGCATAAGTTTTTTGCAGCGCCAGTTTCATGTTCTGGGAAACTGGCCCGGTAACCAGCAGTCCATCGGCGTGCCGTGGCGAGGCGACGAACTGAATTCCGAACCTGGCCAGATCAAAAGTTGGGGTGCCAAGAACGTTGCAGTCCGCTTCGCAGGCGTTGCAACCACCGGCACTCACCTGGCGGAGCTTGAGGGAACGCCCGAAAATACGCTTGATTTCAGCGCCCATGGCTTCGGCGGTTTTAAATTCGCTGCTGCTGATCAGCAGATCGTTTTTGTGGCGTGCCGCCAGAGAAAATTCGCGGCTGAAACTGATCAGCTTGGCCGGGCAGGCTGGCTCACAGGCGCGACAGAAAATACAGCGCCCCATGTCGATTACCGGGCGGTGGTCTGAACCACAACTGACAGCACCGGTGGGGCAGACATTAATACAGGCTGTGCAGTCATTCTGGCATGTGCCGGTCGCAATCATGGGGCGGCCAGTATAGCGTGGCGCCATTTCCGGTATTTTATCGGGAAACGGGAAGGTACGATACTGTTGGTGCAAGCGGGCTTTAAGAATCTGCAGCATATTTTACCTCACAGGTCGTGGCCGCAATAAGAGAGGTTGAAGCTCTTGTTGCACAGCGGAAAGTCAGATATTTCCTGGTTGCGCAGCGCCAGAGCCAGGCCAAACCAGTTATGAAACGAGGGGTCGGTAATTTTGTAGGTCTGAAGCTTGCCTTGCGCGTCGGTAACCGCCACATGGCAGATTTCGCCGCGCCAGCCTTCGGTGAGGCTGACACTGATTGACGAGGCCGCCATTTTCAGGGGTGTGGTGTTACAACCGGCCGGTTCAGCTGATATATCGGCAAGCATGGCTCTGATGAGCCGCAGTGATTCTTTAATTTCAAGCCAGCGAATGGTGGCGCGGGCGTTCACATCGCCGCACCGGCCGATTTCGATGAGCGGAACAGCGGGTGGGTAATCTTCATAGGCTCCAAATGGATGAGAAAGACGAACATCGGTCAGAAGTGCGCAGGCACGGGCCGCTGGCCCTACCAGGCCGATGGTCACGGCGTCTTCCTGACTGACATGCCCGGTTTCATCGAAACGCGATACTACCGAAGGGGTGTCCCAGATCAGGTCGATGGCCGAAATCAGGTCAGCCTCAATCAGTGTCAGTTTATCGAGAATCTGCTGTTTAAGGGTTGCGTCGATATGGTAACCGACGCCGCCGGTCTTGACCAGACCTCTGCCGAAGCGGTTGCCGCAGATAAGGCCAGTCGTGTTGAGCACGTCGCCCCTGATGCGGCCGCAATAAGATGAAGTCGGCAGAAAGCCGACATCGCCGGCCATGGCGCCGAGGTCGCCGGTATGGTTGGCGATGCGCTCAAGTTCGAGAGCTATACTTCTGATCAGACTGGCATTTTTGTCTGGTTTAAGGCCGGCCAGGGCCTCGTAATTCATGGCAAAAGCGGTTGCGTGGCCGATACTCGTATCACCGGCCGTGGCTTCGAGCAGGCGGATAATTTTTTGGGGAGTTGCGGTGGGAATTGCTTTTTCTATGCCGCGATGCTGGTAGCCAAGCTCAATTTCGAGATGAAAAACCTTTTCGCCGTGGCATTGAAATCTGAAGTGGCCGGGTTCGATAATGCCGGCATGAACAGGCCCAACCGCAACTTCGTGAACTTCTTCGCCATTGACTTCGAAGTAGTCGGTGACGCCTGGCGAAATCTCGCGGTTCTGACCGGCCCGGGGCTGAAACCGTATCGGCTTGAGCCAGGGGTGGCCAAGCATTTCGATGCCGTGTATTTCCGCGATTTCGCGTTCAAACCAGTGGGCCTGCGGAACCTGGGGTGTGAGTGCCTTGAATTTTCGACCACATTGGCAGGCAAACAGTTCTAACTCTGTTGTTTCGTCATCGGCAACAATTGCAATCATGGTTGGCTGCTCACCTGGCAGCACGAACAGCGAGGCCAGGCGCACGCCTTTCTGGGTCAGGGTAATCAGATGCTGCCGAAAGCCTTCGATTTCCATGACCGGCAGTCGATCTAATGTTGCGCAGGTGCCGTTTTTAATAGTCAGCTGGTTTTTCACAGTATTGCACCTCCGAGAAGGGTGGCTGCCCCGTTGATGGCGGTTCTGAAAGAATCAGGCAGATAGAAGCCGAGCACTACAGCCGCCGACAGAAAAAAGACCGGCGTGATCAGCTGTAACACAGTTTCGCTAACCTCGTGTTCTTCGGCCGGAGCATGGTGTCTGCCATGTTTTCGGGTGTGTTTATGTGGTGAATCATGGTCGTCACGGTGATGATCACCACTGGATAAGGGCTTTTCGGATTGAACGCCCTGGGTCATCTGCATAAAAATGGTCAGCATGCCGATGAAGACGATCAAGAGAAACAGCAGGTAGAAAGCGGCGATATACCAGCTGCGGGTGACCAGCGCAGCACGCAGAATGGTGAATTCGCTGATGAAAGTTCCGAAGGGTGGTGTGCCGGTGATGGCCAGAAACCCTGCCAGCCACAACATGCCTGTGTAAGGCAGGCTTTTCAGCAACCCGGTCACCTTTTCTACCTTTTTGGTGTCGAATGCCGAAAGAATATTGCCGGCGAGCAGAAAGAGCGAAGATTTGACCAGTGAGTGGCAGATGGCGTGCAGCATGGCGCCGGCGATTGCCGCGCCACCCAGACCGATACCGGTGGCCAGGATTCCCATGTGCTCGACGCTTGAATATGCGAGCATCCTTTTATAATCGGGCTGATGTAGAATAAAAATGCCCGAAACGCCCATTGAGACGATGCCGGCAATGACAAGAAGCTCAGATGCAAAAGCGGCGGTGGCGGGCAGGGCGACGCAGACCTGATAAATGCGAAGAATACCGAGAAAGGCACAGTTCAGAAGGCCCCCTGAAAGCATAGCCGATACGGGTGACGGCGCTTCGCTGTGGGCATCTGGAAGCCAGGTATGCATTGGCGCAAGACCCATTTTGGTGCCGTAACCCACCAGAACAAAGATAAAGGCGACCTTCAGCCACCTGACCTTGAGATAGCCGGCGTAAAGAACCAGCCCGGCGGGGGTAAAGAGCTCAACATGATGCGTAGCGGTCATCGCCAGAAAGAAAACACCCATCAGCGCCAGCGCGATGCCAACTGAACAGATAATCATGTATTTCCAGGCGGCTTCGAGCGAGCGTCGGCTGCGGTGATAATATATCAGCGGTGTGCTTGCCAGGGTCGTGGCTTCGATGCCGATCCATTGCAGGCCGAAGTGCATACTGAGAATCGCCAGACTCATGGCCGCGAGAAATAACTGCATACAGGCGGCATAGATGGCGTTACGGTTTTTGAGAAACTGCCAGTTGGCAAGATCAGAACCGTCTTCTTGCGGGTGTTTGTCGAGGTAGACCATTGAATAGATGGCTGAACCGGCGAACAGCAGACTGGTCAGCGACAGAAAAATTCGGGTAAGGTGGTCGACGCCGAGCCAGACGCCGTTCAATTCTCCGGCGTCGCCTTTGCAGAGGCGAATGACCAGAAAAAGATGCACAAAGGCGACTATTACAAGGATATTCTTGCGCAGGCGCTCTGAATCAATAAATAACGAAATAATGCCGGTAATTACCGGAAGAATGATCAATGCCCAGGCGGTATTCATTCGTCTGCCTCCTCAACCACCGTAGCGGCAATTTCAAGGTCTGAAAGTTCGTTGAAGCGGTCGGCATCAAGGTGATCAAATTCACGGTCAATATGGAAAAGCATGATGCCCATGAGGAAAATTCCGACAAAAACGTCGAGCAGAATGCCCAGTTCAACCATCGTTGAAAATTCGCTGCCAAGACTCAACCCGGTGGTGAACACCCCGTTTTCGAGCACCAGAAAGCCGAGGGTCTGGGTAAGCGCCTTGCGACGGGTCATCAGAAGCAACAACCCTGAAAAAACCAGAAAGAAGCCGCAGGTAAGTGCCACCGGAGATGCGATCGGGTCGGTTTCCAGCAGGGTGCTGACGATCCAGCCAGAAACGGCCAGAAGAAAGACACCGCACAGCATCGAGGCGCCGAAGCTGATAAAGGGTTCAATTTCGCGTTTGGTACCTGAGACAATCATGGCTTTATTGAGCAGCCATGGCAAAAGCCCGCTTTTCAAAACGATACTGGTAATCGAGAGGATGACCAGACCTGGGGTGAGATGCCCTGGCCCGACTGCGAACAACTGCAGAAGGCCAAGCAGCAGACCCTGAAAAGCCACCATGCGGATTGCGACACGCAGGCGACTCGAACCGAGCAGTAACAGGCATGATAATGTAAGTAGTGTAGCGATGCTGTTCATGATATTTTCAGTTCCCTGCAATCTTGAGAATCAGAGCAATAATGGCGAGAGCGCCAGAACCGACAATGAATTTCGGAATATGAATCAGCCGCATTCTGGCGATCGTTGATTCAATCATGCCGATCAAAACGGCAACCAGAAACATGCCTGCTGCGAAAACCGGAAAATGCAGCAGGGTTGGCATGGCCGGAGTGCTGATCACCAGCCCGACCAGAAGACCCGAAAACAGCCAGAGTTTATAGGCCGCGGCGTATTCGATCATCGCCAGATCCTTGCTGCTGTAATCGAGAATCATCACCTCGTGAATCATCGTCAGTTCAAGATGGGTGTTGGGGTCATCGACCGGAATTCTCGCATTTTCGGTGAGCAGTACGATCATCCAGCTCACGGCGATCAGCAGCATAATGGCAGGGTTCTGTTGCCAGTGCCCGGGCGACAGTTCGGCAAAAATGCCCGAGATACTGAGACTGCCGGTTTCGTATATCAGCACGAGCAGCCCGCAGAATAGCGCCGGCTCAGCAAGGGCGCTATAGAGCACTTCACGGCTGGCGCCCATTCCCTCAAAGGCTGAACCGCGGTCAAGAGCCGCCGTTACCATAAAAAACCTCGCAATGCCCAACAGGTAGGCCATAAAGATGATGTCACCCGAAAAAGTGCAGCAGGCCGGGTTGAAGAAGCCGGGCATCAGCAGGCCGGCACCGATGGTGGCGAAGAAGATCGCGAAGGGTGCGAGTCGGGTGAGCAGCGTTGCGGTGCGGCTATAGGTCGCTGATTTGTGCATCAGTTTAAACAGGTCAAAGTAGAGCTGGGTAACCGGGGGGCCCTTTTTGCCGCCGAAGAAGGCTTTGACCTTGTTGATAATACCCGGAAACAAAGGGGCAAGAAACAGCGACAATATAAACCAGAGGATCGATGTGTTATTGATCATATTACAGCTACTTTCCAGAGCAGCAGGGCGAGAAGTGCAATGGCCAGATAGCCGACATAAAGGTGCAGATGGCCATGTTGCAGTGCTCTGAGTGGAACCACCAGCCGGTCAATCAGGGCGAAAAGCGGCAGAAAAAGGTAGCGCAACAGGGAGTCGGGCGCTTCAGTTCTAAAACTGGCGTGTTGCGGGAACAGGCCGCTGACCTTTTCGCCATGGCGAAAGGGTCTGACGATACTCGAAAAAACTTCAGAAACAGGCTGAGAGAAAGATGACGAAGTATATTGAATACGTGCATTGGGGGCGGCAAAACCGCAGTCCCAGGTGGGGCGATCCTGGACTTCGCCTTTGGAAAAGCGGCTTTTCTGGATGCGCCAGCCCAGCATGACCAGTATGATCAATGCCAGTGAAAAAGCCGATATGGCACGCAAAGGCACGGCCGACAGCAGAAGATCATCGGCCGAAAACAGCATGCCGGCGGGGGCGCCGATCTCGGCAACAACGCGTGAAACCGGCAGCAGTAACCAGGGCGACAGCAAAGCCACTGAAAAAATAGCCAGAACGAGAATTGCCATGGGGAGCCTTACCAGCGGTTTTATTTCCATGGGTGGTGGTTGTTTTTCTTCTCGCGGTGCGCCGAGAAAAACCAGCCCGAAGGTTCGTGAAAAACAGGCGGCGGCCAGGCCGCCGATGAGACCAAGACCGGCCAGCACAGTAGCAGAGAGCAGCAGGGCTGATGAGGTTCCGAGGCGGGTCGCTTTAAGCCCGGCCAGAAAAATGAGAAATTCACTGACAAAATTGTTGAAGGGCGGGAGACCGGCAATGGCGGCCGAACCTATTCCAAAGGCAAGGGCCGTGAACGGCATCGACTTCGCGAGCCCGCCCATTGACTCCAGTTTTCTCGTTCCGGTGCCGAAATAGACGGCCCCCGAACCAAGAAACAGCAGGCCCTTGCAGATTGAATGATTGAGAATGTGCATCAAGGCACCGGCTAAAGCTGCAAAGGCCATGGCCGGCAGCTTCCAGATGGTGGCAAGCACTGCACAACCGAGAGCCATGAGAATAATACCGGCGTTTTCCATGCTGCTGTAGGCGATGACTTTTTTAAGGTCATGCTGCACCAGCGCGGTGATCAGGGCAAAAACCCCGGTTAACAGGCCGCCGAACAGCAGGGTCCAGCCCCAGGATGCCTGTTGAACCGGCAGAAACATCATGACCCTCACCAGCCCATAAAAGCCCATTTTGCTCATCGCACCCGACAGAACTGCCGAAACATGAGCGTCGGCAAAGGTATATGAATCAGGAAGCCATACATGTAACGGAATCAGCCCGACCTTAACGCCAAACCCGAACAGGGCGAGAAAAAAAATCGTCGAATAAGAACCGTAGGTGGCTGGAGCATTCAGAAACTGGTCGAATTCAAACGAGCCGGCCGAAGCGCTCAGCAGACCGAAGAGAATGAACAGGCCGGCTGTGCCGATGTGACTGGCCACCATAAAACGCCAACCGGCGTTGCGAACCGTGCCGATTTCGCTGCGGTGTGTAATGAGAAAAAAAGCTGCAACCGACATGATTTCCCATTCCATGAGAAAGAGGACAGCGTTGGCGGAAGCGAGCAACATCAACATCGAGGCAATCAGCAGGTTATAAAAAAACCAGTAACTGCCCAGGGCATGCTTTTCGTCATAATGGGCGGTAGCGGCGGCATAAATTGCTGCGAGTGAGCCGAGCAGAATAACAGGCAGTGCGAAAAATGCCGATACCTGGTCAAGGCAAAGGGTAGCCGGGCCGAGGGGCAGGTTGAGCAGATAGCGACCGGTATCAGAAGCAAAAAACAAGCTTTGACAGACAGTCACCAGGGCCATTGCACAACCGGCAAGACACGAAAGGGCGCCGATCGCTGAAGAAAGGTTGCGCATGCGGCCAAAAAGTCCGGCGAAGCTTCCGCCGACTATAATAATCAAAATTGCGGTTAAAAAGAGCTGCATATATAACTACCTCTGGGTGCGTATCAGTTGCATGTGCTTTTTTACGCCTACTGCTCACCTTTTGCAAGTCTTTTAAAAAAAATCTCGCAGAATACAGAGAGATTTTGCATTTGATCTGGCGCATACGGTGGGCCTGGGGTCAGCATTTTTGCCCCCCTCGGCAATCATTGTACGCATGTACCCGTAAAATTAAAAAAAAGTTAGCTTACTCTTGGAAATTACGAAAATTTCGGTTAGAATGAAAAGCACGGAGATTCCTGCACCTCGCTGAAAATATTGAAATTGTTTCGCAGAGCATGGTTACGGTTCTGATTCGGTTGTCGCGATGAGTGGTTTCAATATAATCTGATCTGCAGGTTGACCCGGTGGTGTTTTGGGTTCTTTTGTTGCTGCTTTGACTTCTTTTAACGCGTAACGATCAATGATTATCCTTGTCAGAGCACAGCAGAGACTGCATGAAGAGTATAGTGTTACCTCTCGTTTGAAAGGTGATAGAGTAGTGATTAGAAATTGCCTGCCATTGCTTCGTATCCGAATTGCTTTATCTAAAGTCGCCTGCCTCGGGCTGCTTTTGTTGGTTTTGTGCTGGCCTGCAACCGCCGGCGCGGTTCTCAATGTCGTCAGTGAATTGTCGGGTCGTGACTGCTCCCCCTGGGAGCGCACCGAACTCATTGCAGACGACGACGCGCATTTTATTGCTGAGCCTTTTCATCTGAAGAGTCGTCATACTCACAGCATTGTTTTAAAAGCCTTCGGCACCGCCAAACCACATTCGCGCAATTTTCTGCTGCATTTCGCCCCCCGCTGGGATCGCCCCCGCCAGAAAGTGCCGGTTTTGCTGGTGCATGGCGCCGGTGATAACGCCTGCCGGGGTTTTTGCCACCCATATTCCTTCGACCTCCCCGAATCCGGAACCATTGACAAACCAGGTATGATGCAGCATCTGGTCCGTGAGGGTTTTTCGGTGTTTGGTATAACCTTTTCACATCCGCATGGCGATAACTTTTTGCAGGCGCAGCAGGTTGCCAATGCTATCGCCCGCATTCGCGAGCTGACCGGTTCCGAAAAGGTCGATATTGTCTGTCACAGCAAAGGTGCCATGTCGGTGCGAATTTATGCTTCCGATCTCGGCAGTGAATACCCTGAATATGCCTGGTTGACTCCCTTTCGCCACGACATCAGAAAAATCGTTTTTGTCGCATCGCCTCTCAAGGGCATTGATACTGCCTTCAGATATTACATGTATAATTTTACTGTCATGCAGCAAAAACTTGCCGCGCCGCTTGGCCCGCGTTCAATGGCCTGGCAGGGCATGTATGTCGACAATGAAAGCCACAACCGGCTTTTTCCGGGGCAGTTTCAGATGTTGCATAACTGGGCCAACGATGGCATTGACCTGAGTGGTCAAAGTCTTACTGCAGATGCAAATATTACGTGTAAAGCGCTTTATAACGGTGGCGTCAGTGCGATGCTTGTTTCAGATGGCATTGATCGTGCTATACAGGAATCCGGAAATGTGATAGACTCTCTCTGCAAAAAGGGAGTCGACCCCTCGATCACCTGTCATATTCTCGCCGGTACCGACCAGAAAATCGACACTCTGAAGCTTTTCTGGCTTGAGCTTCCGGTCGGCGAATTTGCTGACAGCAGCGACGGGGTCTTGTTTCTCAAGAGTGCGACCTATAAGAAGGGTTTGACAGCCCGCGGTGCCAAGGTTGCCAGTGTCAAGACACTGAACATGCACCACGTTGGCGTGACCGTTCGGCCAGAAGCGCTCAATCACATTTCCGAGGTTTTACGTGAAAGAAATTCTGATTAAAAAATACGACAACCGTCGTTTGTATTGCGTTGAAGAAGCCAGATATGTTTCCCTCACCGAGATTCGCGATTTTTTGCAACGCGGCGACAAGGTCAAGGTTGTCGAAAAAACCACCGGCAAAGATATCACCAAATACATTCTGATGCAGGTGATGCTCGAAGACCGCTATGAACTGGTGCCGACCTATTTTTACCAGATGATGCTGCAATCACAGCCCGAAGCACTCGATTATTTTTTCCAGCAGTTCTTCCCCTGGATGATGAGCATGTACAAAAACTACCAGGAAGGCAAATTCGCGTTGCCGAGCATGCCCGGCATGCCAGCCATGCCCAGCACGCCGTTTCAGAATCCCTGGATGCAGATGCCCAACCCTTTTCAGGGCATTAACCCTTTTATGCAGCAGGCGGCGACCCCGCAGTCAACCGCGACTGCTGCCCCTCCGCCCCCGGCCGGCAAAAAAGCGGGCAAACCTGAGGCTCCCGCCTCCGGTGATGATAAAATGGCCGAGATTCTCAAGCGCCTGCGCGAACTCGAAGAAAAGCTGCACTCAGAGTGATAACTTGCGTTGCTTCTGAACGCTGAGAGCGTTAGAATCGGGCGACTGTTTCACATGGAACAGCCGCCTTTTGCTTTAGCCTGCTCTGACAGGGGTTTATATCAGATATGCTTCTTTAAAAGTTTTCTGACCGGCCCTTCACCGACTGTAAAAATTTTTTGCCCCCGACAAACCCGCTTTCTGTTATGATTATATTATGAAATACAAACTGACCGGTGGGGTACTGTTGGTGGTTTTGCTGCTTCTCGCTGTCTTTGCATCAGGCTCTGACGGCAAGCGGCGCAGCAGGGCATTGGCGATCATGCGCCAGGCCCGGGAGTTTCATCTGGCCGGGCGACATGCAGATGCCCAGAATATGCTGCTCAAAGCCCGCTTCATCTGGAAAGAAATCCCCGAGCCAGACTGGGCGGCAGGGTCTCACCAGGCATCTTCAGCACAAGACTATGCAGTTTCTATGCAAAAACGCCACTCTGACCGGGTGGCCGCAATTCTTCTTGAGGCCCGGCAGGCTCACACGCGCTGGGATACGGAACGCGCCCGGGCGCTCATCGTGCAGGCCCGCATTCTTGAACCCGGTTTGCCTGACCCTGAATGGCTTAAAAGCCCGCCCGGGCCTCGGGTTGCAGCCGAAAAGCCTCTTGACCGCCAGCAACTTCTGGCGCAGTTGCGTGCCAGGCCTGATGAGGCAAGCATGCTTGCCCTCGAAAAGCATCTAAGAGATCACCCGGGTGACGAAGAAGCCCGCAAACTTCTCATGCAGACGGCGATCTCCGTCGGTGCTGTCAATGTGTTGCAGCGCCTTCCCGGTGCCGGTGGCCGGCAGACTGATGGGCAATTGCTGCTCGTCTGCCTGAAATGGTTCGGGCTGCTGCTGATTCTGGCCACGCTGATCTGGCAGACCCACAGTCTCTGGGTTGATTTTAAGCAGCATTGAGCGGTATCGATTCATCGATCACGATGGCGACGGGGCACTGTCATTTCCCCTGAATTACGCCCGCCACCATGAAGTATTTGCATTTTTATAAAAATAAGACTGTCATAAGAACACGGAGATTCATCATGTTGAACAATATTGGCACTGGTAAGCAAGGCTTTGTTTTGGTTTTGCTCGTGGCTTTGCTGGTTTTTTGCCAGGCCAATCCGGCGACGGCTTTGCAGCAATTACGATACCCCACTTTCGCCACCCCCTGGACAGAAACAGGCAAAGTTTTAGCTGCTGAGCCTGTTCTGTTTTCTAACACGACCCCTAATACTTCGGGGAACGGTCGCCGGGGTCTCTATGAGCGTCCCAATCAGTCAGGCACCAAGCAGGGCGATGGTTACATGCAACTGGCATTTCCGGCCGTCGCTAAAAATGCTTCAACCACAGTATTGGTGCTTCTGTCTGTCAGAGAACCTACTCTTGCAAAACAGGCCAATAAGTGGTCGATGACCACAAAGGGTACCATCAGAAAATCCGATGAAACGGTAATTGCTGACCTTTTTAGCCGCACTTTGATTGAAGGTCAACAAACAGATACCTGGCAAGATCTGACCTGGAGCGGCACTCTGGCGCCTGCCGGTGTGAACGAACGCCTTTTCCGAATCTACTGGTTCATAGAGATCGTTGCCAACAACAAAGATCAGGTTGGAGCCGACTTCAGTGACGTTTACCTGCACATGAGCCCTTGCGGCCTGGCGGCCGCCGAAGAAGCGGTTGATGGTGGCGGAGTCACCCTCACCTGGAACCCAAGCGCACCGGGTACTGGCCAGCCGGGTTTTGATCCTGCCACCGCTCCATATCGTATTTATCGCCGCACCGACCCTCTGGCAGAATGGCAGTTGATCGCCCAGTGGCCAACCGCGCCATGGGTGGCACCGGCGGCCACCACCTATACAGATACCACCTCACCTGCTTCAGAGACCGTATATTACTGCATAACCGATTTCGACACCAATCTTTATGAATCGCCAAAGTCGCCCGAAGCTGTTTTTAAACCGGCCAGGCTGGTAATCGATGAGGTGACATCTGGTTATGAATCGGTCACCATCGGTCAGACGGCCGAAGTTTATGTTAAGCTGCACAACTCTGGCAACAGCCCCATCGATCTTTTTGCCCTCGAACTTGATTTTGAAGGCCCGGCTTCAGCGGCCTACTCTGTCGTGCCGCCGACCCTGTCGCCGGCTGCGCCTTTGACGCTTGCCGGGGGAGCGAGTGCCACTCTGACTTTTCAGGTGACCATACTCGATAACCTCACTGCCCCGGGCTTCGAAACGATAAATGCTTCGGGGGCAGCACGTGCCACCGTCCGCAACCTTACCGTCACCGATACCCAGGCCGACGACGACAAGAAAGAACGCTGGACGATCTGCTGGCCAGCTTCCCTTGAAATTACCGAAATAACTGTACCGCCCCGGGTTTTTCGTGGCCAGGTCGGAGCCACCATAGACATTACTACCCTGAATAACGGTGGTGAGAACGCGGCGGGTGAATGGCTCAATACCGCGTTTAAGTTTGAGCCGGGCGGCGCCGTCGATTTCACCAACCTCAGACTTGACCCGTTGAATACTTTGCCGGTCGAGATTAGCCAGAATAATACCATTACCAGGCGTTATCTGGTCGATGTTTCGGCGAATGCCCAGATTGGGCCTTGCAATATTTTTGGCCGCATCTATTACCAGGATGTCAACCTGCGGGGCGACAGCGATTTCTGGACTGACTTCGATGATTCACCGGTCGCTTCCTGGTCGGTTCTGGCCGGTATCATGCGCACCTTCAGAACGTCATCGTATCTGACAGCCACCAGTACCTTCAATGCCGGCGCCAACAACGTGTTTGCCAAAGCTGAGAACCTGCAGCCTCTGACCAGTCATCGCTTCAGGTGGTTTGACCCTGATGACCATGAGGTTCTGACCAGCGGCATGGTGCAGACCAACGATCTGGGGGTCATGACCTATGAATTCCCGCTGACTGGTGCAGCCCATGGCCGCTGGCGGGTGGTGGCAACCAAGCCGCTGCTCGACACGCCACTTGCCGAAGCTTATTTCTGGGTCCAGGACCCGGCTGCTATTTCAATCAGTCTGGGCATTCCGCCAATAATTGTCGAAAATCGCTACTTCAACGCTACCATGACGATGACCAACATCGGTGAAGCGGCAGTTGCCCAGGCCTATGCCGGTTCGATTCTAAGAGTTAACAGTGTGGGCAACGCCAGTCTGGGTTCATTGCCGACTCCGACCTACCGTACCATCAGTGGCTTTGGAACTGGTATGTTCAGCTGGGGTTTTACTGCCACCACCATGGGTTCCTACTCATTGGAGGTAAAGGGCTACGGTTACGACGACAACGACGGACGCTTTCTTGAAACGGCGAGTGTAACCAGCAATGTGGCCACGATCACCACGGCGCCAGTTCTCTCGGTAACCGGGGTGAGCGAGACCTATGACAATGTATCACCAGGGCAGGCAAACCTGACCGTCAATATGGATATCGCCAACACTGGCGGCTCGCCGGTGTATGTTAATGCTGCGTCTCTGACCTTTGATTCTGGCGCAGTTGCCCAGAGTTACACCCAGGTTTACGCTTCGCCGCCGGTATTTCCGTTCGTTCTCGATGGTAACTCAACCGCAAGAATCGTTTTTACGGTGGCGGTTGATGCGAGTTCACTGCCGGGTGCTGCGCTTATCAGGGGTTCTTTTACCGCATCCGAGGTTTACGATCTGGCGTGGGGCTACGGAGTGCCGCACGGAGGTGGCACCGGGAACTGGACGGTTGCCGACGTTTCTTACGGTGAATGCAGTGCCAACCAGGATTTTCTGCCGCAACAGTATACGTTTAACCAGAATCAGAGAATTTATGTCAGATTTCATAATGTGCCCGACAGTAAAAAAAATAATTATGCTGTTCTTTTTTTCGATGATGAAACCCTCGGAATCATCGGTGATGAGCGGGAGTCGGTCTATGGTATTCCTGCCAATACTGAAAAGACGGTGACCACCAATGTTCAGCTGCCTGGCGACGCAGCAGTCAGAAAGTGGCGGGTTGAGTGCTGGGAAGCCGGTACTTCAGGGAAGCCAGTCGGCACAGAAGCTCTTGCAACGCAGTATTTTTGGGTCGAATACCCGGGGCAACTGGTTGCAACGCTGACGGTCAATGTTGAAGATGGCGTCGATCTTGGTGAGCCGATTACGGTAACCATGTCGCTGGCCAATGAGGTTGCCAGCAGTGCTGTCGTTTACCCGGCTTCGGCCACGACACCGATTAAATTCGCCGGCACCGGTGCGGTCAGCCCCTTGACTTACCCATCACCTGATACGGTCAGCATTCAGTATGGCTACCCGGCCACCTTCACCTGGACATTCATGACCGATGCTTATTCGATCTTCGATACTTTTCAGTTGACATCGACGGCTACCGGCGTCGATCGTAACACGGCCAGCGCCCCTGAACTCGAGCGTCTTTATCCTTCAGTAACTGCATTTAGCAAGGCGTTTCGTATTTATGACCGCAAAATGACCATTTCCCCGATAACCCTCGATTTTGGCACCATGATTCACGGTGAAACCAAGGTCATCGATGGCATAACCATCAATAACACCGGCAATGCCACAATGACCAATATTCAGTGGCAACTTCTCGACCTCGAAAGCCCCGAAGAAAACAAACTGCCTCTCAGTGCCTTTTTCCCGCTGCCTTCCCCGGAGGCTCCTTTTACCCTGAATGCTCCCGGCATTCAGACCGGTTCTTTTACTCTGACGCTTCCTTACAATCAGGCTTCAGGCACTTATGAGAAGCTTCTCTGGGTCTACGACGACGTCAACTATGATACGCAAAAAAATGCTACCGAGCCGGCGGCATCATTCACCGTCAGAGTCACTGCCAGCGAATGCAGCCATCTGGTTGTATCGCCGCAGATCATCGATCTGGGCGGCTGGCCCAAAAATATCACGACCGCTTCGAAAACCCTTAGTCTTTTCAGCGGCGGCAACCTTGACCTGACGAATGTAAAATTCAAAGAAATAGCTTCCGACTCAAGTTTGACGACGCTGAATGTTCTGCCGGCAACTCTTGGCAGTATGGTTGCCGGTTCGGTTGCGGTGGCCGAGGTGTCGGCGAGTATCGGGGCTGAAGGCAGCGGGCCTTATATTGCTACCTGGTCGGCCTATGATGATGGAAAATATGCCAGCGCCACTTTTCAGATTCGCTTTTCGGTGGGTGCCAAGGTTTTCGATGCTACTTCCGACCCGGTCAACCCGGTGCCGCAACCGGTTGCCATGGGCGCCGGCAATCCTGACAACAGTATCGAAAACGTCTCGTTCACGATTCGCAACACCTTGCCGGCCGGTGAACTGCCGATCCTGGCGCCCCGGTCTTACTGCACGGGTTTGCAACGCACCACGAGCAGCCCCGATCACACCCTGCCACCCGAAGACAACATCATTGTCGAACTGCCGGCCGGGCCGATCCCCTATGGTGAAACGCGCCTGGCAACCCTGTCGATATTCATTCCGCCCGGCACGCCTGAGGGCGACTACGAAGGTGTTATAACCATCTATGACGACGAAGATGGCTTTGATTCAACCTCTGCTTTCGATATGCAGGTAACGCTTACCGTTAACCCGTTTTTTGCCATATCGGTGCTCGATCAGACCGTAGATGTTGGGGGTATTTCGCCCGACGGCTTCAAACAGAAAACTTTCAAATGCATGAATATCGGCAGTTTGCATCTCGCGAGTATCTCATGGCTGATGAGTGCTTTCTCTCCGGTTATTCCGGTGGGCAACTATTCGATTGAGGTGCCTGCGAACGCCGCGATCGGCACTCTGTTTCTGGCGACCGTAACCATGGATCTCAGCGGTCAGGCCTTTGGCACCTACCTGGCTTCTCCTTCATGGCTCTATAACGACCTGGATGGTGGCGGAAAAAGCGACCCGGCCGATGCGGCTGATAATTTTGGTGTCAAATGCCAGGTCGGCAATTTCGATCTGGATATCATCAATACGGCCCTTGTGGCGAGCGGGGTTCCGAATGCCCTGTCTGATGTGGTTGGCTTTGAAGTCTACAACACCGGCAATCTCGACCTTGAACTGCCAAAAATTCGGGCGATAGCGGATCTCACTCTCGATGCTTCGAACAAAATTTCTACCACCGCCTGTGTTTTTACTACCATACCGATAATCAAGCCGCATACGGGCAATTACGGTAGCTGGGCAGTGCAGACGCCGCCTGCAACCATGGATGGTGAATATGTTGGTAGTCTGAAAGTCTGGAATGACGATGATGGCGATGGCTACCCCGGTGATTTTGAGGCTTCTGATACGGTGGCCGTCACCATGAAGGTGTTGCCGAATACCTCGATGATCGCCACCCCTGACCCTTGTCTGTTGCCGGTCACCAGGCCCGGCGGAACTGCTACCGCCAAATTCCATGTGGTAAACACTGGCAACCGGGTGGTGGCGCTGAGTTCTATTACTAAAGCCGCGCTTATCCGAACCTCCGGCGGCAGCATTCCGGTTGGTAATATCGGCTTTACCGCCATACCGGCCAATATTCCGGTTGCGCCGGCTGATGGCTATCTGGCCACGGTCACAGCAACGGTTACTGTGCCGCCCAGCCAGGTGCCGGGCACCTATTCCGGTATTCAGGTTATCAACTACGATGGCAAACAGCTGACCTTCGTTCTCGAGATAACGGTTGGTGAGAAGAAGATTGCAGTAACCAGCCCGGTTCTGTTGGGCACTTCGTACCCGAAAGATTCGGTTTCGGCGAGTTTCAACGTTACCAATGAAAGTTCAACGATCGTTCTCGACAGCATCCGCTGGTTGAAGGCAGATTTTAATACCTCAGGCGCCGAAACTTTTTCTGCCGCTGCCCTGACTTTTTCAGATGAAGATGGTTTCGGGGTCGCGCCCAGTCAGACGAAAGCCATGACGGCTTTTGTGACGGTACCCGCCGGGAAGCCGGCGGGCAATTATATTGCCACCATTACCGCTTTCGACGACCAGATTGCCAACGGGGCCTATGATGATGGTGAAGCTTCGCGAACCTTTCAGATTCATTTGACGGTAGGCAGTCGGGCGGTTCTGACCTTTGTCGATTCTTCATTGATCGATACCGGTGGTGCCCCCGCCGGCACCTTGAGCGCCCCGTCGGTGGTCATACCGATCATTAATGAAGGCAATATTGCCCTTAACAATCTTACTTTCTTGTCAACCAGCCTCAGTGGGCCAGGGCCGTCGATAGCCGGTGGCAATGTTGTGGTTTCTGGCCTGAGTAATCCTCTGGCAGTTGGTGTTACCGATGCTGATGTTTCGGTATGTATAAACGTTCCTGCCGGTCAGAATTCCGGTATTTATTCTGGTTTTCTCAGTATTTACGACAGCACTCTTCTGGCAACGCACCCTCTCGCTTCATGCACCCGCAAAATCACCATTTTTGTGCCACCCGACGCAAGCGGGCCAGATATCGCTTCTGGCGCCATCTACCAGGAAATTGCCACAAAGACTTTTTCGACCGGGGACCCCGAGACCTTTATCTTCTCTGCGTTTGTTGCGGCGACCGGTTCGGTGGGTATCGGTTTTATGGAAACGCTGCCTGACGAGAGCATCAGCAGTTACGAAGGTATCGTTTTTGATTTTGCAAATTTGACCCTTATCAAAACTAGTCCGGCGATCACCGCGTGTGATGCTGTGCCGATCGAAGTCCAGGATGGTTTGTCCTGGTACCGCATCTATATGACCTTCGATTACAAGTTTGACGAAAATATGGCCAGCCACACTTACATTATTCTCAAAAATGCTACCCCTGATGAGGTTGTGGCCGTTGCTTCCTATTCAGCCTGGTTTGATGGCATTCAACTCGAAAAGACGGTTATCCCGGGCCAGACAAGGCCAACCGCCTTCCGGTCGCGCCCCAAGCTTATTTCGCCTTCAGATGCGCTGAGTGTTGATGGCAAGACCCATCATTACGAGTGGTAGGCCACACCAGTTGATTATTTGCCCTGATTATTTGGGGCAGGCGTTGCCTGTTTAACATAAAATCAGTAGAATTGTAACAAATTCATAATTGAGGAAAAGGTTTTATGATTAAACAGGCAGCGATTTTTCAGCTTCTGATGATGCTTTTTATTCTTACCAGCTTTGTACAAGGGCGATTGCATGCGAATCAGCTTGCCTATGTGTTTCCGCCAAATATTTCGTTGCAGATTATCGATCAGCAGGCTGAAGCCGGCGGGAAAATAAGACTGACAGCTGTTATTGAAAGTCGTCTTGGTAGCCTCGAAAACCTCGAACTGTTTTTTGAAAGTTCAAAAGACATGCAGGTGCTCAGTAATACCAGTATTCTCAAAAGCCTCGCTGTCGGGTCGGCCCGAAAAATCAAGATTCTGGCGGTTAAAACCGGCAAACCCGCTGACGAGATCGGTTCATGGTTAAAAATGGGGGTCAGATTCACCCCTGATTATCAGGCCATTAAGGTCGCTGTGAGCGATCAGGCCAAATACCCCGATGATTTTGAGCGCCAGAAACTGCTCGATGTAGTCGAAAAAAATTCGCAGGCTGCCGCCCGCTACCTTGAAGCGGTGCGCCACTTTATTACACAGTAACAAGTGACAATAATGCCACGAAAACTTGCGATTCTGTCTTTGTTGTTGTGTCTGCTTATCGTTTGGCCCGGGCTGGTTTCGGCCCTGACTTTTACGACTACCTATACGGTGATTACCGGTTATGGGCCGGTCGCCTCGTTTTCACACCAGTTGCCGGCCGGCGAAAGAGTCATCAGGGCCGGCGACAAGACCAACGCTTACCTGGTCAAGACAGTTTCTGTCAGAGATGAAGCGCATCTGCTTCAGCTGATGGGGGCTTCTGACGCCGCTGCCTTGACTGACATACAGAAGGGGCTGCTTGAGAGCTACCGCTTCGCGGCATCGCAGCGTTTTGACCCTCTCAAAAGCCGGGTTCCGGGTTCGTCGCCGGCGATTAACCTTGAACTGGTCGATATTAACGGTTATACCGACAGCAGTCGCTACAAAACGGTTGTCGATGATTTCTGGCCCCAGAATGCCAGAGTTTTTCGCTATGTCGGCACTGACCTTGAAATGAACTCAGATATCCGCATCAGCGGCACCGATTGTCTGGGTTTCGGCCCCGAAACGGCAAAGGCGATGCAGAGCACCTTCGCGCATGAATTCGGTCACGCCATGGATCTCACCCTGACCGAAAATAACGCCTACGGGCACGATGGCTCGCACTACATCAACGAAAAGATCGCCCCCAAGGCATCTTTTGCCGAAGGCTTTGCCAACTTTATCAAAATGCTCTTTTTTCCTGAAGAAGAACCCCGCTTCAGAGAAACGGTTAAAACCGTCAAAATCGAACGCCCTGAGGGCGGTTATGACGAGTTTCCGCTCACCGATACCCGCCTGGCCGGTGAGGGCTACCTTAACGTTGAAGCGATTAATACGCTGATTTTTACTCGCCTTGCAGCCGAGCTGCCTGATGGTCAGAAACTCGTGCTCGATTCTTTTCAGAAGCACAATACGGGCGAAAACCGCATGAGCAGCTTTTTAAAGAATTTTATTGCTGACCACCCGGCGCATGCCGAAACGGTTGCCAGAATTCTCAATCGCGAAACCGCCGGTCGGTTGACTGACGAAGAAATGCGGCTGATACTCGGTAATGGCAGCGGGGTCGAAAGTTTTCTGGTCGCCCGGGCCAATACACCCGTTGTAGTCGCCGAACCAGAGAAGAAGGCCGAAGAACCCCAGCGCCGTTCAACAATCACCATCTACAAATGGAAAGACGCTTCAGGTGCCGTGCAGTTTACCAGCCAGCCACCGCCTGATGGTCGTGAATACACCGTCATTAACCGGGCGGCAGAGCCTGGGCGGGCCAGCCCGGTCGTCATCGAAAACCCACAGACCGACCCGTTTATTGTTGGTTATTGAGCTTCTGGTTCTGGCGCGGGTGATGAACCCCGCCAGATTTCAGAAAGTATGCCGGCCATGATCAGCAGGGTTCCAAGAATCGCTGATGGCGCTATCTGTTCGCCAAGCAGCAGCCATGCAAAAAACATCGCTACCGGTGGTTTAAAGAAGAACAGGTAGCTGGTGCGGCCAGCCGAAAAAAACTCAAGCGCTTTCATGAAGGTCAGGTAACCTAGGCCTGTGCCGATGACGCCGGCCCCGAGAATGTTTGGCCAGGCGTGTTTCGGTGGCCAGAAACCGGCGTCAAAAAAATATAGAATCGGCAGGTAGGCAACCAGGGCCGGCAGACTGCTCATTACCAGCACCACCAGACTGCCATGCCGCTGAATTGCCTTTTTAGAGAGCACGGTGTAAAGCCCAAAGCCGGCCATGGCAAACAAACCGGCCGCCAGCCCGAAGGGCGTGTCAACGCTGTTGTCGGCTCGGGTGGTCAGCATGATGATACCGAGCATGCCAAGTGCCAGCGCGAGAATGCGGCGTGGCGGCATCGCCTCGCGCAGCAGCAACCAGGCGAAAAAATTTGTGGCCAGAGGGTTTGCCGAGATGATGATGGCAGCAGTCGAAGCTTTTGAATACTTGATGCAGAAAGCGAAGGCGCCCATGGCAATGATGATGTTCATGCAGCCGAGCAGCCCGAGGCGCAACAGTTCCAACGCCGGCATTTCCCTGATCTGACGGTAGTTCGACCAGAGCATTGCGGGCAGCAGCACGATTACACCAACCGCAAAGCGCCAGAAATTCATGAGCAGAGGTGGCAGGTCGTGCCGAACGGGGTTGGTGATGATTTCGATCGATGAGAAGGCCAGCAGCGTAAAAACCAGATAGAATGCGGCTTTTATTTTTTGGCTGGCGGTAAGGTCAGGGTTCTGCATAGTGTTGTTTCCGTGGCAGCAAAATCGATGATTATTGTACAACCTGACCCGCATTTTATCATAAAAATTTGCCGACCGGCTTTTATCATAACCTGCCAACGACAGCCATCGCCCTCTTAGGTTTTAATGGCATGGCAAACGCTTACTTAAATATCTCTAGATGGTAGTTTCGGCAGGTCAGGCGGTTGCATAAGCGACGCTTGTCGAGCATCCCATAGTTCCCTGCAAACGATGCCGCTAAGACCGGACGTTTTGCCTGGAGGGCAAAACGCGGGCGATTGCCGCAG
>Ga0116170_10000682_pt1 | contig 35463 bp, 41 predicted proteins | sample AD_JPNHW1_MetaG_FD_89797 | JGI IMG/M metagenome (GOLD analysis project Ga0116170, IMG submission 89797) | Active sludge microbial communities of municipal wastewater-treating anaerobic digesters from Japan - AD_JPNHW1_MetaG | ecosystem: Engineered > Bioreactor > Anaerobic > Digestate | place... | reverse complement strand
GAAAGATCGAATATTTAAATGCGAAGTCTGCGACTTCGAAATGGATAGAGATCAAAATGCGGCTATAAATATAAAGCGGGCCGGAACGGCCCTTATGATGGCGGCAAAGCCGCTGTTTTAGAAATTTTTTTTAAGAAAAGATAGTTCACTCTTCAATTTCAAAACCATCCATAATCCCATTTTCAATTCGCGTAACTAAATCTTCAGAATACTTACGCATAATATCTTTTGGTGGATGTTCACAAATTGAAATCATTTCTTGAATTTGTTGTCTTAATTCAGAAATTACTTGGAGGCGTTTGGCGGGAGAAGAAGTTATATACTCGTCTTTATATGATTCGAACTCATCATCAATCTCTGCACCTTCTTGAGAACAACGCTTATATAAACGTTTATAATCATTCAATGAGCTTTTAAATAAATGCGATATCTCTTGTTCATCAACTGAATCAAGTTCTTCATCATAACTTTTTGAATTGCCAGTTAAATTATCTAAAGCCTCTTGAAAATCATTTTCTCGCAAAGAACTCATATTACTTTTAATTAGGTAAATTACTCGATGTATTTGTTAATTGAGCTTTTAATAACTTCAATTTATAAGTCAGAATATTCATTCTTTTTTGACCAGCTTCAAACTTTTCTTTGAATTGATCAAAATTCTTTAAAAATATGTCTTTAAAATCAGCCTTATTTATTTTTTTACCACTTTCACAAATTTCGCCTCGACCAATTATACTATCTCCATCACTTACAATGAATACATACATATCATCATATTTATGCAATTCAATTGTTATTCCAATATTTTGATCAATAGTTAATAATTCTAATAGTTCTGATTCAGTACATTTTATTGTATAAATTTCTGTAGGCGTTTCAAAAGAACTTGATAATATTGATGAAGCTTCTGATTCAGATTCAGCAATAACCATTCTAGATATAATCTCTTCATCAGTTATCTTAGAATCAATAATCAAAGGAACTGGTAATATAACTTCCCAACTTTTTATTTCTTCTTTTTTAGGTTTTGTCATATCAATTTAAAATGCCCGCATTTAGCGGGCATTTTCCTTATATTATTTATTCTTCATCTTGTAATCTTGTTATTAACTTCTGAAGTCTTGTTACCATTATTTGGTAGTCAAGTCCTTCTTCAAAATACCAAGCCTTATTTCCTTGATATTCATCATTCATATATTTCTCATATCGACGGTCTTCATAAACCAAGAACAATAAACAATATACACATTCTACCAAACTAATTGGTGTATATGCACTTGTCCTTGGCTTTGCTAGAATCGTTTCAATACGAGAAAAAACCAAATCTTTAATATCTGTGCGAGCTGCTTTTCGTGCCATTTTCTTCAAACCTTGAGAAATTGTTATTGTTAATTGGCCCAAACTTCTATATATCAACTTGATTTGACAACAACAAAAAAAGAACAAAATAATATACGGTTCTTCATAACAAAAAAGCCCCAACTTGCGTTGAGGCTCTTATATTTGATTGCAATGCGATTTACGCGTTGCTCTTACTATCACCCCCCCTCGATGCGCGTATCATGCGCTCCGTAGGTTTATCGTTATTCTGAGGTGTCGTTTCGTTCGCATTCATAACTACATTTCCCACCAAAAAAGAAAAATTTAGGTTTTTTGGCTCAGAGGTCTATATATCAGCTTATGATACCTGGCAATGTTTTTCTCACATTACACATCTTTTTTTCTAACAGCTCTGTATGTTTATGTTGTCGATAATAAGCATATACTTTTGTAATGATTTCTTTTTGTCGTTGCGAATATAATCCCCAATATTTAGAACTAGATGGGTTTTCATCAGTAAATATAATTCCACTTATTTCATTTTGTCGATCTAACCATTGCAATTCAACAAATGATATTCCAAATTCTTTTTCAAATCTTGATTCTGATTTTAAAATTGATGATGGCAACTCTAAAACTTCTCCAATATTAACAACTTCATCTCTATATAAATCAATTATTGGATAACAATCAAATACATTATTTGTTTCTCTAAGTAAAGAATATTCAGTCCTATTTGTATTACCAACACTTAATGCATTTTGACTCTTTGCAATTAAATTAACATACATACCTAATAACACTTCCCTATTATCAAAATTATTATCAAGTAAATCGCCTAATTGTATTTGAGGATGTGTTGGAGTAACAAATGTTACATTCTTATTATATAATCCATATTTAACTTTTACCCAGTCTTCAAAATAATCTTCTTCATTTGGTTTATATCCCATCTTAATAAAAATAATAGGATAACTCATATTCATTGTCAAACACAATGCTCCACAAACTGCCGAATCAACTCCACCAGTAACTGGTACTACAAATTTTGTTTTATTTTGAAATTTAAGAATAGATTCAATCCACATTGAAACATATTGTGTTACATTAGATGGTAATACTAACATATTTTCCCTTTCAAGAATTCCAACTTGATAATTCATTCATTAAATCAGGTGCTGCATCTGAAATCATAACATGTTGATTTTGTAATGTTCCTTCTATAGACCCGACATATTTTTTACTCACAGGATCATATTTACGAGATGGTTGATTGCCCCATTCTTCAGGATATGCCTCAATTAATTTTACTCCATTAATTGAACTTATACTATTTGGACTAACCTTCCCATATCTTTCTCCATTCAATGATTGTTTCTTTGCACCAACATGTTGAGCAATTTCTTCAGCCGCTTGTCGTGAAGATTTATACGAACCAGGATTAATTTGAGAATACATTGCTATAAATTTTTTATTTGGATTTTTAGCCGCTTCTTGAGCATAATTTTTAAATGCATTGTTTGTATCATTATGCATATTATCAAGCATCATAACAGCATTCACTTTTTGATATATAGAATTTAAATTAGATTTTGTTTGCAAATCTGATAAAATATGCCCCACTGCATCATACCCTCCAGAAAAAGCCCCTAAACCTATATTACCCAATTCAACATCTCCAAAATGTTTTTTCATTGTCGTATCTATTGTAGATAATACATTAGATAAAAATGCTGAGTTGCCATATTTATTTGTATTTTCAGAACTGCCCATTCCACCCGCATCAACTGTGACTATAACAGCATTCGTGTTTATTGATCTCATCTTGCCATTAGATGACAGATTTCCTGGACGAATCCAAACAAAGACGTTATAGTGTCCTCCCTTGAATTTTGAATCAGATTGTTTAACCCCTCCTATTATTGGATTGGTTGGAACCCATACTGTCGCTCCTGAAATGGCTATAGAAAAAGGTTGCTCATTATAAGGTGTGAAAATAGGAACATTTGGTATTTGTTTATTCTGCTCTACCATTTGAATATCATTTGTTAATACTTCTGATAACTTTGCTTGCGCAATAATTTTATTTAATGTTTCTATCCTAAATTGTCTGCTGTTTGAAAACATGATACCTTAAATATGGCAAGAATATATCAAAATAATACTTTGATATTGACAACTAAAATTATCCTAAATATCCGCATTGTTCAACATATTAGATATATATCTATATTGTTACAAATAATACAAAACTATGATTGCTCAAAAAATCTATACGTCACTATACAGATTATTACTCACAGGTAAAGTATTTGTAAAATGTCCAAAATGTAAAAAAAGTTTAGGTTTATTTGAAATATACAATGAACATTGTTCTTTTTGTGGCTCTATTGATTGTAACAAAATGATAGTTGTGGAAGGATATATTTCTAACAATATTAGAACGAATGATAATATACCAAATAATATTAATTGAATTTTGATATATACTATATTATGGTACAAAAAGAAACTCCTAAAAAATCTTATTATGATGTCGTTATTGAGATTGTTTCTCCTATTACAATAAAATATAGAGTATATGCAGAAGATGCAAAACAAGCCGTTGAAATCGTAGAGAAAGGTCGAGCAAACGCACCTATCTTTATATCTAAACCAAAGATACATCCAAACAAACTACGTTCTGTAATCGTTTATTTGGCTGGAACCGTTATGAAATTATTTAGTTATAGTAAATAGGAAAAACAAATGGAAAGATATGTTCTTGATACAGAAACAACTGGTTTAGATTCTAAAAAAAATGAACTAACAGAAATTGCAATTATTCGTTGCAAAGATTTAGTTCAAAAAACATGGAATGTTAAAATTAAACACCCAGAATATTGCGAAGCAAAAGCATTGGAAATTACGAAAAAATCTGCTTTTGAACTTGCCAATCGTGGTAAATATATTGAAGATGTTATTCCAATGGTTAATGCTTTTTTAGAAGAAGATGGAACGCAACCAAAAAATAGATTGATTATTGCTCATAATTATAGTTTTGATGAACGATTTGTTTCAACATATTGGAAACAAAACAATTCTGAATTTCCTGCTTATATGTGGTGTTGTACTTGTGCTATGAGTAGAAAATATATTAAAATTCATGACTTAGAAAAAGGTGCTAAAATTGAGGATATGCTTATAAAGCTTGGAATTAAATTTAGTTCAAATTCTTTACATGGTAGTACATTTGATACACAACAAACTTATAAGCTTTATAAAAAACTTATTGAATTAGGTATGAATGAACTTGAATTTACAAAAGCAAGTAAAAGCTATACAGAATCACTCAAACAGAAGAATGGAATTGAAAAATTCTCTTCTGATGATTTAACAAGTGATCCTGCAATTGATGAGATGCTGTCGTTTTAAGAATTTAGAATTTATAGCCTTGAAGTTGAAAAGATTTCAAGGCTATTTTTGTATCTTCGGCCAAGCTTCATTGACACAAAAACATTGAGTAATTGTAAACTCATATCGTAGCTGCCCTTAATTAAAAAAAGATTATTGAAAAAAACAATAAAAATAAAAAAGGACTATCAAATATCCAAATCTTCAAGTTCATCAACTTGTTCATCTTCAACCTCCTCATTATCTTCTTGTTCTAATTCTGGTTCAACTTCATAAGTATTTTCTCCAATAATTGGAAGAGGTTGTTTGCTATTTTTTATAAAATCTCCAAAATAATTAATATAATATTGAACCAAATCAAACGTCATCATAACATCTTGATCAGCTGTGTGAGCATGACGTTTAGTAATTCCTAATCGTTTAATTACATGACTTAATGAATATGTTCTACCACTTGTATTTTGAAGAAAATCAAAAAATACAGCTAACATTTTTGTATCAATTGTATTTATACTAAATGGAAATGTTTCTATATTTCCACAACGTTTCCAACATTCTTGCATACGATCAAAATCGAACGCAATATTATGACCACATAAAATTCTATCAGCTGTTGTTACTCTATCATCAAATAACCAATTTTCAATTTCTGGCAAAACATCTTCTGGTAATCTATATTTTTCTTTACCAGCTTTTGTTTTCCATGTAATATCTTCTAATTTATGTCCGTTAACTGCTAAAGCCTCTGCTGAAATTGTATCTTCATGAATAGCTTTCATCCACCATGTTTTTTGCTCACCATCCAATAATCGCTTACATGATATTTCAATAATATCATGATCTACAATAGATGTTCCTGTTGTTTCAACGTCAGCAACAACTAATGAAATCTTAGGCATTGATTTCTCCTAGATATTTAAAAATGTTTTCAATCTTAATTGAGAATTCTTTTTCTGCTGTTTGAGATGAATCATATTGATACGTACATAAAGAATTACATTTTATTTCATTGAAATATGAAATAGCCCCTTGGAGAAAGTCTACACGATCATCCACATAAATCAAACTATCTGAAATATCAAAATCAAATTTGTTTATTATTCGTTGATGCAATGTTTGCCAATAATTATATTGCGGTTTTACACTTCCAATATCAGAACTAAAATGTCGCATAACACAATCATTTTCAAATAATTGATGAGATTTAATTATCTTTTGTTTGTGTTCTATTCCCATATTGGAAGCAATAACAACTCCTGTGATTTTTTTATCTTGCACCAAAGACTCAACATAATCTAAAATTACTTTATTTGGAATAATCGCTTCATCTGATAACCAAATTGAATTAACAGTATGTAAATCACTAAATTTAGATATATTATTAAATGTATATTGATACAACATAGCTGTATCAAAACTAGCAATACCTAAATTTTGTATTTGTTCAATAGCCTTCATATAACAAAATGCTTGACTTGTACTATCAAACAATTGCGATTCTACTAGTTTACTATATACATAATCCATGTTAACAGTAAACAAAACATTTCCAATGTCCAATAAAAGAATTGGCTTTTTTTGAGAAATCATATTTTTTTCCTTTAAGTATTTTATTGAATCGTTTGTTGTGCTTTATCATTTAAAAGGATCATGCGATTAGCTAATTCAAATGCTACAAGCGATGATACCAATACTTGATAACCCAAGTTAAACACAACAACTGATTCGCTCGACGAAAATGTTCGAAGCGTAAAATCAATTTCTTCCTGTCCTATATATTCACAATAAGCTTTTAATGCTAATGAAAAATATTCATCTGGAGAAATAAATTTTATTGAATGTTTATTCTTTGAATTTGTTATTGTAATATAATTTTTATCGTCAATACTTATTTTCATGATCTTTGCAAACTCCCTACTTTTGTGGTAGGAAAAGAATTTTGCCTCTTTATTTTTTATATTAATCTATATATATAACTTCATACATATTATGAAACTAATTAAAACCATTAAGTTTAAGATAACAGCAGAAGCAATAGAATTGCTTCCTACTGTTCTAGCTTATACTAATGCGTTTAATTACGTTTGTCAAATCGGCTTTGTTAATAAAAAATCTCACAGCATTGATTTACATAATTTAACATATTCTGATGTTAGAAGTAAATTTAATTTACCCTCTCAATTAACTTGTTCTACCAGAAATAAATCAAGTGAAGTGCTTAATGCACTTCGCAAAAAGAAAATACAAGTTTGTCCAAAATCTAAACGTCAATCTATTAGATATGACAAAAATTCTTATTCTTTATTCTTAAATAAATCTCAAGTTAGTTTACTAACTTGCAATGGTAGAAAAAGATATAATCTAATCATTTCTGATTATAATAAAGAATATTTTTCTACTTGGAAATATACTTCTGCTGAATTAGTTATTATCAAAAATAAAGTATATTTACATATAACTTTTGAGAAAGATATTACTGATACACCAACAAACGGGACGTTTGTTGGATTAGATAGAGGAATTTCCAACTTAGCAGTAACATCAAACAACAAATTTTACACAGGGAAACACGTTAAGCGTGTTTCCCAATATTATCGTAACCTTAGAAGAAAACTACAAAAGGTAAAAACAAAATCTGCCAAAAGACACTTGCAGAAAATTTCTGGAAAAGAAAAACGGTTTAAGGCAGATATTAATCATAAAATTTCAAAAAGTATTATCCAAAGTTTAAATCCAGGAGACACATTGGTGTTAGAAGATTTGACAGGTATAAGAGCAAAAAGATTAAGGAAAGAAATAAGAATATTAATTAATAATTGGAGTTTTTACCAATTAGAACAATTTCTTATATATAAAGCCAATGCTAAAAGCATTGGCATTGTAAAAGTAGAAGCTAAATATACTAGTCAAACATGTAGCAAATGTGGATATTGTGCAAGAGCAAACAGAAAAACACAAGCATTGTTTGTGTGCAAACAATGCGGATATACTTTAAATGCAGATCTTAATGCGAGTAGAAATATTCGTGATAAAGCGCATGATTCCTATAAGGAATCATGCGAGGCTGCCATCTTTCAGCCTATTGTAGAAGCGCAAGCTATTTACAAGCTACCAGTCTAATGCTGGTGGTTATTGATGTTCTTTTGGTGGTAGGTCAAAATTTTTGATTTCAGCCTTCATCTTACTAGCTGTATTACACCCTTGCTTGAATTTTTGCAATAAAAACTGAAAACCTTCTGGTGTTTGCAAAAACGCAATTTGTTTCTTGGTTAAACCTTGGCTTGGAATCGTTAACACTGCTTTTTTAGAAATGCAAATATTCCATTCACAACCATTTTCAATAGAATTTTTCTTACTATAAACAATATTAACAGATATTACTTTGCTAACATTTTGTTCTTGGTCTTCACTCCATAATGGATCTTCATACCTTACATGATGACGATTTAAATCAGATTCAATAGATGTTCGATTGTCTTTTACCATTCTTACCTTTATTTACAAATACTATCGCCAGCTGCATAACCCATTATACACGCACTTACCAATCCATATATGTTTGCTGATTCTCCAGCAATATATAAATTGTTATTCTTTTCTGCTGATAAATTATTTTGAATCTTTACTTTAGGTACTGATAAAACAATGTCAGGAATATTCATATATCCCTTAGTTAAAAATGTTGGTATAACTTTACCAACTTCATTCATCGCATCTTTTAACCAATTATACTCAGGTATTAAAGATAAGTCATGATGCCCATTAATATAATCAGAAACTTTAATTCTTCCTATTCTACTATCCGATAATACAAATGCTAATTTACCTAACCGTTCAGTTTGTGCACAACCTTTATTTGGAAAAGTTTGTTTCATTCGAACAGAAAAAGCAACTCTTTCACTTGACCATCTATCTTCATTCGAACGCCAAGATGATATTACCAAATCAACATGATCTTCTGGTATAACAGTTCCATTCCACATTAACGGTCCAATTGTTAAATTATCTTTAGATAACATACAATGTGACCCATTCCATTCTTTAAGCCCACTAGCAGGTACATCTCCTATAAACCCAACTTGACACTCATCATCACTTTCAATAACTTCAAGATTGCTATATACCGTTTTAGCAAACCTCCACCCACTTCTTCCTACACATAATAATAATTTCTTAGATGAAAAAACCCCAAGTTCAGTTTCAACAATAAACTTATCATCTTTATAAGTTATATTTTTTATCTCATTATCAAATTCACAATCAACATTTCCTGCATTTTCTATAAACTCAGCTAAACCTCTTGATAACAAATGAACATTATCAGGCTTCCATTGAGCATAATTTAAATAATCAACTTTGTAATTTAATGTTCTATTTTTAACTGTGTCTGATGGTTTTTTTATTTTGGCAGGTTTTATTGAACCATATTCAGATAATATCTCTAAAACTATTTGATTGTATTTGTCAGCTTCTTTATCATCAATAAGCTTCTTTACTTTCTCAACATCATCTAAATATAATCTCGTATTACCCGTTGGAAAACATCCTAACCATCCTTCAAGTTGTTTTCGACGCTTTCCTGGTGGACGACCAAATTCTATTAAACAAGCTTTAATTGTTTTTTGTTTTGCTATTCTATATGCTGCAAATGCACCAGCTACTCCACCACCTGCAATTATTATATCATACTCTTTCATATAACCTTTATTATAGGAGCTTGTTCTTTTTCTTGTTCAATAGCTTCTACTTGCTCTTTTGCTTTTTCAAGCATTGCCATAGCTTTTAACATCTTATCTCGTACATCTAATAATTCCTTATATTCTTTTGAGTTACGAGGAACCATCGATTTTTTTATTTTCATTTGTGAACTTATATATCAAACAAGTTATATTTGTACCAAATATTCACATCGCAATATTCAAATAGCTATATTGAATCATTATTTAGAGAAGTTGACAATAAACAGGAAACATGGCGAACGTTATATTAAAAAATATTTCTGGCTCATCATTATCATTAGATATTTTAGCCAAAACACCTGTGGCTAAATTAACAAATAATCAAACAATTAATTTACTACAATATATTTCATTAGAAGATGCTACAAAATCTTTACAAACTGGTGAATTAAAAAAAGCTTTCGCCAATAACAAAATACTATTAACAAAAAATTCATTAGGTTTTATAAAAAAAACAGCATCGATAATTAATGCTAGTATAAGTGGTAATAATATTTATTTTACAATATCTCCTACCGGCACTTCATTTTCATACAATCAACAAGTTGATAATGGTTCAGGTCTTGAAATTGTAACATGTACTGTATCTACCACAAATGAACTATCTATACCATTAACAACTGGAACATCGTCATTTTATTCTGTATATTATTATAACAGAACCTTATCCTATCAAAACTTATCCACAACTTCTTCAACTTCTTTTTCAGATGTATTAAATGTAAACGTATGCAATTTATGGTATGATGCAAATACCAATAGCGTATGGATATTTGATCAGCGTCAAGAATATTATACAGATTGGTCTGAGAATATATTAAAAGATTCTATTCAACAAATTAAATATAAATCTGGCCTTCAACTTGTAAATGGTTCTACAGATGGTTATAATGGCCAAGTTCAAATTACTCCAGGTATAATTATACAAAATACTTCTGAAGTATCTATATCAAAAACTATACAAACTTTAGATCCATTATCAACAAAAATACTATATCGAAAAGATACTATAATAAATAAAAAAGGATGTGGTTGGACTATTTTTGATCCTTCTCCTTTTAATAATATTGTCTATTACAAATTTGATACTGGTGAAGTTGGTTATAACTCATATGGAGATTATGGTTGGTTAATTAGTAAAGCATCTACAAACTATTATGTCTCTTATTGGATTGTTGGCACAAATTGTTTGAATTGTCCAATTATGATTATTATGGGACAAGATCAATATGCTACATTAACTGATGCACAATATCAAAGTCGTTTTGATAAACTATCTTTAGATAATAATACCTTTAGAAGTTTTAAACCACTATATAGATTAATTGTACAAAATGCAGCCACACCAATTGTCGTTGATGTAACTGATTTAAGAAATAAACAATTAATAGCTGATTATATTGGAGCTTCATCAAAAGGTGGTGGAACTTCATTACCAGCTGGAGAAAATAATCAATTATTACATTGGGCAAGTAACGCTTGGAATCCAACTAATGATGTTTTATTACCACTGGGTAACACTAGACATATTGGTGTTGTACAAAATGATTCGGAAAATGCATCATATGGATTATCTATTACAGGTGGTGATAGTTCAATTGTCAACGCTGGCGATTTACGAATACAAGCTGGTGATTTTATTGGAACAAATGGTACTGGTGGCACTTTATATATTACTGGTGGTGGTAGTATAAAAAACCAAGGTGCTAGCGTTTTTATTGATGGTGGAACTTCAGCTTCAGCACATTATGGAGCCAGTGGTTTATATGGCGTAAGTGGAGATCCTGTTTTCGTTCCTGTTTATGGAACAGTTGAAATAGGACGAAGAATGTCTAGTTGTGTTAATATAGGCAACACATTCAATTCATATCCAAATCCAAATGTTAAATTTTATGGTTTTATTGATTTTGGTCAAGAAAAGGACAGCTCAAAATGTTATGTTATAAGCGATATTAACTTTTCAAAAGAAACTGATAAAAGAATTGCAATAAGTCAAGCTACTGATCTAGGATCAAATGGTTCATCTTTAACTATTGCAGCTGGCGATGGTTCATATAATACAGATGCAGAACATAATGTTGGTACTGGAGGTACATTATATATTTGCGCTGGTAATGCTGGTGATGATAGTATTTATAATAATGTCGCAACAGGTGCAGCTGGTGGTGGAATAAATATTATTCCTGGTACTGGTTATAAAAATGTTGGTGGTGATTTAGTATTATATTCTGGCATTCCTGGTGGAACTGATTATCGAGCTGGTAATATTGTTATTCAACCATCTGCAAATACAAATACAGATTTGGCTGGCAAATTTATTATAAACAACAATTCAAATTCTAATGGTTATTTAGGATTTTTCGTTCAATCTGGTGAAATTCAAAATCAATATGCCGCAATTGTATATGACAAATCTAAAAACAAATGGGTAAGTAGAATTGATAACGGTACTTGGGTTGATTTAAATAAATCATCAGATATACAAACTGAAGTTTTAGTAGCACAAGGATTAAATAATAATATAGGTTTAAATAATATTGATTATAATTCTCTCACCTATACAGAATTTACATCAAGTAGCAATGGTGGTATCACTAGTATTCAATATCTGGGCAATGGACAAGTTATCGCTCAATTAGATAGTGCAAATCCAAAAATAGCAAAATCATATGACTACGGCAAGACTTGGAAAACAATACTTATAGCACCTGCCTTTTCAACATCAGTATGTTTAAGTATTATTTATTTAGGAAATGGAGTTGTATTAAGTGTTTTTGCTACTCCAGGATATCCTGATTATAAAAGCAGATTTTATAAATCAACAGATTATGGAGAAACTTGGACAGCTTTATCAGTATTATCATCTCCTAATACATATGTTACTAGGCCTAAATTTATAAAATGTAATGGAAATGTATTATTACTTACTTTCAATGATAACTATAATCCAACTTATTATATAATGAGATCGACTGACAATGGATTAACTTGGACAAATGTAAAATCATTTTCATATAGTCAAAATGTTAGTGGTGGAGTTTATTGTGATAATGGTATTATAATTATTCCAACTGGTAAAAATGGTTCAAATAATGCTGTTCGTTCTATTGATAATGGGTTAACTTGGACAGATATTAATATTGATACAAATTGGACTGCTCTTAATTATTCTTGGATTCAAGGTGGTTTATGTTATTGTGGAAATGGCGTTGTTTTAGTTGGAGAAAGTAGCAATGGTGATTTTCCAATAGCAAGATCTACAGATTATGGATTAACTTGGACAAAAACATCTACACTATTTAAACCAATAAGTCATATTACATATATAGGCAATGGACACGTTTTAACATTTGCTTATGATGCAATGTATGAATCTTATGACTATGGTGTTACATGGACAAAAACATCTATAACTAATCTTGGTAATTCCTTAACACACTCATCTGTAAAATTAGATACCGGAACAATATTAATTGGAACAGGAGGTTCTTATCCCAAAATTTATAAATTAAATAATGGTTCAGGAATTAAACCATCAAATTTACCCTACGAATCTGTATTATTTGCTAGCACTCAAAATACAAGCAATTATAATTGGACAAGAGTTGCTACAAAACCAATAAATGGAAATTATTTTCCAATGCCAACTTTTTATGCAGTTTTAGAAAGAAGCGCTACAACATTTAACGTTGAATGTAAATTATTTAACAGAACATTGGGAACTGATGTCGCTAATTCATTAATAACAATTTCAACATCTGACCTTGGTCCAATAAAATGCAGTTCATCAATAACTTTACCTGCTAATGAATATCTTTATGATATATTATTTCATATAACAACAACAACCCCAGGTCAATCTGATATTTGCGGTATTTCATTTGCTGGATTAGTAAATATATAATTTGATATAACAAAAACAAAGGACAAATGGCTTATGAAAAAACATGGAGTTTTGGATCAATCAATTGTGGTGTTCCATCTGAAGCATATAAAATACAACAAATTTTACTATTGAATATCAAAAATATTTTATTATCATCTGGCAAATGGACTATTTATGGATGCTGTGGTTTAAATAATGGAGGAACATTAACTGCTCCATCTGCTCTACCCGATACTACTGATCGATGGAAAGTTTATACAGATATTACTGCTCCTACAAGCAATTCATTAAATACTCCATTAGGTTGGTGTATATTATATAATTCTACTTTAAATTTGTATTTTGCATTAGGTATGACATATCTATATAATGGAGGTTATACAGCATTATTTTTTACACAGACTGCACCAACATTATCAGCAACAACAACTTGGTATCCAACACTTGTTTCTAATAAAATTGGTTGGTCTGGATTTAATTTACAATCGTATTATAATAATGCCGTTAGGTATATAACTCACTATGCTTATACATCTGACGGTCATTTTATAGTATGGAATACAGGTGATTTACTTGCTAATAGTCAATTAAATTTTATTGGACTATTGCCAATTGCACCTTCTAGATCAGTAGATGCAACTCCTTGGGTTTTTATTTGGACTAGTAGTACAACAATAAATACTGATGTATTTTCTTCAGGATCATCAATGTGTTTCGTTCCTTTATTATCGCCAAATACTCCAACAAATTCAATATTTTTATATCCTGGTATATGGAATTCCAGTTTAAATATTTTAGATCTATTATATGACGATATTGATGGCAACATAAATATGTTTCCTATTTTAATATGTGGAACAACTACAAATGCTAAAACTCTTAAAGGTAGGCTTCAAGATATTTATTGGGCACCATATCATTTACCTAATGGAAGTGCAATGCCTTCAACTGGTCAAATTGAATATATGAAAATTGGTCCGCTTATGATTCCTGCTAACAGTAATATAATAAGATGAACTAAAGGACAAATGACTTACGAAAAAACATGGACTTTTGGATCAATAGTTGGTCAAATTACTAATGTTCCACTTAAAGTAGAACAAGATACATTATTAAACATTAAAACTATATTGTTAGCAACAGGTAAATGGGTTATTTATGGCTGTTGTGGTCGAAACAATGGCGGAACATTAACCGCTCCATCTTCTTTGCCTGATACTACTGATCGATGGCAAGTTTATTCTGATATAGCTTGTTCTGGTAATAAAAATTTACAAGTACCTCAAAGTTGGTGTATATTATATAATGATACTTTAAAATTGTATTACATAATTAGTATTGCAGGTGATGTATATTTGAGTTCAATTTTATGTTTTACACAAAATACTCCAACATTAGCATCAACATCAACATGGTTTCCTGTTGTATCTAATAATATAATGTGGATAGGAAATCCTTTATTATCTAGAATAGAAAATGGCAAATATACAACACATTATACATGCACTTCTGAAGGACATTTTATTATATGGAACACATGTGATAGTACATATATACCTTATTCTCAATTGAATTTAATTATGTTATTACCAATAACAACATCAAAGACAAGTGATATAACTCCTTGGGTTTGTGTTTTTCATAATACTACAAGTGAAGTCTTATATGTATTAGAATCAACAGCTGGACCCGTTAAATGTTTTGCTCCAATTTTATCACCAAATCAACCAGTAGATTCATTTTTTTTACATTATCGTGGAAATATAAATCCTATTGATGATTTTATAACTGATAGTGCTGATGGTTATATAAATATGCTTCCTATTTTAGTTTATACAACAACACCTGGCTTCAAATCTTTTAAAGGCATTGTTCAAGATGTTTATTGGGCTCCATCTGGTTTAGTTAGTGGTGATACAACACCTTCAACTGGCCAAATTGAATATATGAAAATTGGGCAACTTATGATCCCAGCTAACACAGCATTAGTAAAATAGTTTTACAAAATGTCGGCATAATATAGAATATAATATGAATATAAACGAAATATAAAGGACAAATGGCATATGAAAAAAGTTGGTATTTTGGTTCTCTATCTAATATAGCAACAAATACTGATTCTGCTATCAGAGCACATTTATTTGGATATAAACAAGCATTATTAGCAACTGGGAAATGGGTTATTTATGGATGTTGTGGTTTAAATAAAACTATTGATGTATTCACTGCTCCGTCTTCTTTACCTGACGCTACAGATCGATGGCAAGTTTGTAATGATGCAGCTCCTGGAGGTAATGAAAATAATACTATTCAATCATGGGTAATATTATACAATTCAACATTAGATGTATATATTACATTAGGTCATGTTAATTATAATCTTATTAATATATACTTTTCAAAAACTGCACCAACACTAAATTCTACAACAACATATTTCCCAATTGTGTCATCAATTCACGGTGAATGGTGGAAAGTAGGTGCATATCAAAGTGATGTATATAGTAGGCACACTACACATTATGCATACACAACAGAAGGATATTTTTTCATATGGCATACAAGTGATATATCAGCACTTGATAATTTAGAAATATTTTCAATGTTACCAGTTTCACCTTCAAGACCTGCCGATACAAATCCTTGGGTTATATCTTTTGCTAATACTCACATTGATCAAGATTATTATGGTGTAATTAGTCAAAAATTTTCTAAATGTTATGTGCCTCTTATTGCTCCAAGTATAACAGATTGTGGATTTTTACGTCCTATGAGCTACGATATAAATCCTGTATCTGATTTTACAAATGATGTTTCTGATAATAATATAAATATGTTTCCTATTTTAGTTTATGGAGGATCACCTGGAAAAAAGACTCTTAAAGGCAGGCTTCAAGATATTTATTGGGCACCCACAGCTTTAGGTGGAGGAACAACAATTCCATCTACAGGAACAATTGAATATATAAAAATTGGTCCATTTTTTATTCCAGGGAATAGCAATTTAATAAGGTAATTTAATGGCAACTTATAATTCTATCACAATAACAACACCAATTATATCAACAAGTGCTGTTCATGGAATAGATAGTATTGTTACGTCTGATTATCTAGTTAAAACATTATCTAGCCAACATGGAATAGATAGTATTATTACATCTGATTATCCAATTAAAACATCATCTAGTCAACATGGCATAAATGCTATAAATATATGTCCAGTTATATTTCCAATTTCTGATACTGTCAACCAAACACCAACTTCAACAAGTTATTTAATTCAAGCACAAACAACAATTAGCGACAACATTGTTTATAAACATGTGCCATCTATTACGCCAAATCCAATATTACCTGATGGATATTCAAATCCAATAATACTTCAAAAAATAAACAAAAATATAACATATTCAAATACACAATATGTACCAGATATAACAACTTGGACAAATCTTGGTTCAACAAATATTAGCATGTGCCCAATAATTCCATCAAAAGACGGAAATACCATATATGCAATTGGTTCTTATAAAATTAATACGAATACTATATATTCAGCTTCAATAGACGCTCCTATGACTTGGACAAATACAGGAAAAACTTTACCAGTCAATGTTGAATTTGCAAGAATAGTTAGAATTAAAGATTATTATTATATGTTTGGTGGGCAAGGAGGAAGTAGAGCAATATTAATTGCACCATATTCAGATCCTACAAGCTGGACACAAATAGGAACTTTTCTTGATAATCGTAATAATGCTGATATTATAATTTTACAAGATAAGATTATTATGGGTCCAGGATATTATGGTGGAACATACGGAAAATATTTTATATATGCTAATGTAAATTCTCCTACAAATTGGCAAATTGGACCACATTGTGAATATGAACCTTGGGAATCAGGTATGTTTCCAATTGGAAATAATTTTAAACTTATTTGCGGTTGTAGTAATAATCATATAACAACATATGATTATAATTTCAATAAAATATCAGAAACACATACTCCCACTATATGGACAACAGTTCCGACGGTTTGGGAAATAGAAAAAAATAAATATGCTGGATTTAATTTTGGAAGTTATGGTCAAACCAATGAAATTAGAGTGTTAGATGCATTTGATAGTAATTATACAGATGATTGGCAAAAATCATTATATACATTACCAAATAGTATTTGGTACACTCGTGGTGCAACTTTCATAGATAAAAATGGATATTTATATATATTCAATGAAGGTTATGCGTATAAATCTGGAAGAAAATTAAGTGCAAATCCAAGTAAAAGTATAAATACTATAACAAGATCTTGGTTATCTTATGATGAAGAAATATAAAGGATATTATGACTGCATATAACGCATATAAGATAACATCTCCAATTAAACGTATGTCTTCTGGACATGGAATTGATGCAATTATACCAGTAAAATATTTTGATGCAAAAGCTGTATATACAAATACGACTAATTATTTAATTGAATCAAATGATTCTACACATTCAAAAACAGTTTGTGCAACTCCTGAGTTATATTGTAATTCAACCACCTTACAAGTTATAAATAATAAGCAAATAGATAATTCTACATATGTACCAGATATAAGAGTTTGGACTAATATAGGAACAGCTCCATTTGTTAGAACGCCAATTATAAATTCTGGAAATAATTTATATGCTATTTGTACTATGCTTGTTAAAGATACAGCAACGAACAAAATATATACAGCTTCATTAAATAATCCTACTATTTGGACGGATACTGGTAAAACAATGCCAATAGCTTTGTATTCTCCACGTATAGTCCTTATTAATAATGTTTATTATATTATTGGAGATCAAGCTCATTCTAATGTAATATTATCTGCTCCATATTCAGACCCTACAACTTGGACACAAATTGGAACATTTCCATATGGAAGAGATAATGCTGATTATGTTATATACAAAAATAAAATATTATTAGGACCAGGATATAATGGTGGTACATATGGTTATTATTTAGTTTATGCAAATGTATCAACTCTAACAAATTGGAATGTATCTTCAATTAATCTTGAAACTTGGGAAGAATGTTTAATAGTTATGGGAGATTATTTTAAAATTATTGGTGGAACTGTAAATCAAACAATAAAAACATATGATAGCAATTTCAATTTAATATCATCAATTGTACCTGATCAAATTTATTCATGTGATCCGACTGTTTGGGAAATTGAAACAAATAAATATTATGGATTTGGTTTTGGTGCTGATACTGCGACTTCGAACATTCGTCATTTAGATGATAATGACTATAGATTATTATCAAATAGTTTGCCAGGCAATATAAATTATATTATTGGATCAGAATTTATAGATAAAAATGGATATTTGTATATATTCAATGACAATGGCATATATCGTTCAGGAAGAAAATTAAGTTCAATACCAAGTAAAAGTGTATTTAATGTTAGAAAATCTTGGTTAACTTATTCAAGTTAAACCGAATTGCTTATTCATAATTTTTATTGCTTCTGGATTTTCATCAATTAATATACAATCTCTACCTAATTCTTTACAAGCAACTCCAAAACTTCCTGAACCTGCAAAAAAATCCATACACAAATCACCAGGATTAGATGACACATTAACAATTGGACGCAATATTCCTAATGGCTTTTGCGTGCTATAGCCTGTTTTCTGTTTTCCATTTGTTGGAACTACAGTATGAAACCAGCAATCAGTTATTATTTTGCCTCGTGCTGCTTTTTCTGGACCAGCTAATCCAGGAGCCATATATGGTATTCTTGGAATATTATTATAATTGAATGTATAATTATTTTTATCTTTTGCATAAAATAAAATGTTATTATGTTTACATGACCATTTTGTTTTACTTTTTGCTCCATAATCCCAATGCCAAATTAATTCATTTATAAAATTCTCTCTACCAAAAATTTCATCCATCATAACTTTTGCATAATGGACTTCTCTATAATCCAAAAGTAAATACATACTACCATCATCTTTTAATATACGACGCGCTTGTTCCATTCGTGGACGTAAAAAGCCATCTATATAATTATCAAATGAATCATTATAAGAAGTTGTGGATACTATTTCAGTTTTATATTTATTACCACCAAAACCTATATTACCATTTTCATCTAATGTTTTTTTTACAACTTTTCTGCACATTTGCTTACCACTATTGAAAGGTGGGTCCGTAAATATAAGATTGATATGATTATCAGGTAATGTTTTTAGAAATTCTAAATTATCTTGATGATAAATTGAAATAGTCATAAAATTATATCTGTCAATTAATAGATAGTTTGTATAATTAATCTACTCTATTATGCTGCTGATTATACTGCATCAAAATAGATCTGCTATAACAATTAATTAAGGATATTTATATGGCAACAAATAACTTTCCAAAAATAAAAAAGAAAACACATCCATCTAAAAGAGATTTTTTTACCAAATTATCAATTGTTGCCACTGACTTTGGAAGTGAAACAGTTGATTTACAACAACCAGATATTATTATAAAATTTCCAACAACTGGAGTTTTATTTTTAAATGAAGGCACATTAGCAACACAAGTAGTTGAATATAGTTTTGATGGAATAACTGTTCATGGAGAATTAGATCCAACATTATTAAGTAAAGGAATGTCTTTTGATAATAGAATTGTTAGCACTGTTTGGTTTAGATTAAAATCAGGAAGTGTTGGTCCTGTAACAATTAGAATTGAAGCCTGGGGTGCATAATGAGTGGCTTTTTTCAAAAATATCCAACTAATGATCAATTTAATTGGATTGCCGATAGTTATACAAATGGTGCAAGTGCAATTAAAGCGAATACTGTATTATTTAATAACATATTATCATCCACAGATAATACTATTCAAAAAGCATTAAATAAATTAGATCAAGGTAGTTCATGGGCTTTACAGTATACAGGAGCATTAACTGCAACATCTACATCTACAATAACTGTAAGTAATTTAAAGGTTATGCCTGGATTACCTATCCGTATATTTGATACAGGCTCTCCAATTATATATAGTGATACTAATAGTAATATTACAGCAATAGCAATTACTAATATGACCTCTTTGCATTGTGATAATCGTGGAATGTTATATTTTAGTATTATTGATGATACTGGCGGGTACTTTCATATAAATGCATATGATGATGCTTTTAGAACTCATAAAGTTTTTCATACAGCTACATTTAACTCTATTGGATCAAAAAATATTATTGCTGATGCAGTATCTACTCGTGGAGGATTAGCATTTGCTGGAACAATAACTATTGCGGGAACTATAGTTGCAAATACAGCGATAATTTATCAATTTTATAAATATTATTTATGTACAGCATATAATGGAACTACATTAAGTCTTGCAGGAATACCTTTGTCAATGGTCGCAAGTTCAATTAAAGAAATATATATTGGAAGTAATAATCTGGTAGTTGAATTTGATTTATCAATTCCTGGAGCGTATGGATCAACGACATAAAATACTGGATTTGAAACATATAGGCTTGAAAAAAGATATTGGAATAAAGGACCAGGACATTTAGTAATGTTACAAGGAGCCAGTATGATAAATGATACTGGAGCTACACAGCCTAAAATAGCATTATATAATGGTGGTATTGCAACGATTGCAGCAGGTTCAGAATTAGCTATGAATACTATCTTAAATAGAACTATTGTCGAAATAGTTCCTACTACCGCAAGAATAGAATGGGGAGCAAATTTAGATTTAAGGATAGTGAGAGGTCAAGTAGGAGATGCAAGTTCATTATATGCTCAAGCAATAGTCGTATTAGAGGATAAATAAATGAGCTATAATTATTCAGTTATTGATGATAATCCAATTGCTTTATATGATGCAGATCCTGGTAATGTAGTGGCAGTTGATGGTTACGTTGCAACTTGGTATGACAGGTCTAATAATCTTGATCCTAACAGAAACGCAACGCAAGCAACTCCAGCAAATCGACCATTATACACAGCAAATGATGCTGATTTTAATGGTCATGGATCTTTAAATTGTGCAACTGCAAAAATGATTACAGGCACATTTTCGATTGCACAAACACAACCTGTTACTATTTATAGTGTTAGTAAAGTTACAACAAATGCAGTTGCAGAAGTTATATGTTCTGGGCTTACTTCTGATGCAACAAATATGGTATATAAACGTTCAACTCAAGCGTTAAGTATGTATGCCGGGTCTGCTGAAGTTAGCGGATCAATTACTCATCCATTAATTAATATTATGTGCCATGTATTTAATGGAGCTTCTTCTATTTTGTATTTGAATAGCGCTATTAAAACTTATGCAGTTGGTAATGCTGGGGCTATTGGATTTGCTGGCTTAACTATTGGCTCTGATTATAGTGGAGTTGTCGCTGGTGCTAAAATAGCCTGCATAGCAATATTCTCAGGAGTTCATACAACAGAACAACGAACTCGTATAATGAAGTATCTATCTAATAAATATGGAATAGCCATTGATCAACCATTAGCAAAATACAATGCAGACGCTGGTGGTTACACAGTTTCTTCGGGAACTTCAGTAAATGCTTTATTTGATCAATCCATTCAAAAAGATACAAATAGAAATGCAATTCAGGCAACCGTTGGAAATCAACCTACATTGACAATCAACAATAGTTTACTTAATAATCAAGGAACAATTACTTGCGTTGATCCTCAAGCTTTACAAGCAAGTTCTTGGAGTGCTGTCACATCACAACCATTTACAATATATGCTTGCACTATAATTCCAACAGCACATGCTTCTAAAAATATAGAATTAATTGATCAAGCTACTGGTGGCGGTAGATTTATTATAAATTATTCACCAACTGGTCATCTTCAATTATACGCAGGAACAACAGTTGATTGTGGATACATTGCTCCAAATACAAATGTTGTTATTAGTGCGATATTTAATGGAGCTTCATCTGCTTTATATGTTAATAATTCATTTGTTGCTTTTGGTTCTGGAGATGCTGGTGCTGCAACTCTTGGGTCTGTAACAATTGGAAATGAAGGTAGCTTAAAAACATTTAGTTGGACAAAACCAATTGCTCATTTAGAAATTCATTCTGGCTCACATGATGCCGATACACGCACCTCCATAATGGAAGCATTAGGTGAAAAATATGGTATTGCTGTTAATAAACCATTAGCAGTTTATGATGGTGATTTGGGAATTACATTGAATGGTTCAAATGTAGCTGCTTGGGCTGATCAATCTGGGCAAGGCGATAGCAATAGAAATGCTATTCAAGGAACTGCTATTAATCAACCATTATATATTGCAAATGATAGTGATTTTAATGGTCATGGAAGTATTACTGGGGCTGGGGCATCTACAAAATGGCTAACTACTGGAGCTTTTTCATCAGCAATAACAACTACATCGACAGTATATGTTGTGTGTAAACCAAATTGTGTTTCTCAAGAAATGGTTATGGATGGTTTATCTAATACTGAAAGAACTGCAATATTTTTTAATACAAATGGATCAATTGTTTTATATAATGGTGTAAGTTTGTTTTTATCTGGCAGTGTACCAAATCAAAAAACCATTTTTTGTGCTAATTTTAATGGTGCATCTTCTAATGCATTTTTTAATTTAACAGCAACTGTTTCTGGTAATACTGGAACTACTCCAGCTTTAGGTTTAACTTTATTGGCTGGTTATAATAAGACTTGTTCATTTACTGGTAAAATTGCATATATCGCTATTTATTCAGGAGTTCATACAACAGCTCAACGTGCAAAAATAATGAAACAATTAGGTGTAAAGTATAATATTAGAATTTTAGCCAGACCAACAGTAGAATTTGATGGAGATAAAGGAATTACATTAAATGGATCAACAGTTTCTGCTTGGGCAGATCAATCCGAAACTAATGATGCGAATAAAAATGCAACTCAAGCAACTGCTGTAAATCAACCTACATATATTTTAAATGATCCAGAATTTAATGATCATGGAAGTTTGAGTTTTGCGGCAAATAAAAAAATGATTACAGGTGTATTTACCACCCCAATAACCCAACCATCTACTTGTTATTTTGTTTATAAAACAACTGGAACTGGAGTTGATTATATTTTAGATGGCAATGATTCATCACATAGATATGTGCTTTGTAATGATGCTACTGGATTTCCAGTTATAGCAACAAGTGCAGTAGTTATTGGAACTACAAATTATAAAAACGTCAAAAATGTTCACTGTGTTGTATTTAATGGCGCTAATTCTGGACAATACATAAATAATTCAAACACATATGATTCATCAGGTGCTGTAGGAGTCTATGTTCCACAAAGTTTAATTATAGGAGATAATTATTTAGGAACAGCTCCACTTAATGGCAAAATTGCTTATATCGCAATTTATTCAGGAGTGCACTCCGCAAAGGATCGTGCACGTATAATGAATGAACTTTCTGTGAAATATAATATTTCAACCAATCCAGTTCCTCTTGCAGAATATGACGGCGATAAAGGAATTACATTAAATGGTTCAAAAGTAAGCGTTTGGGCAGATCAATCGGGCAGAGGTGATAGTAATAGAAACGCTATTCAAAATACAGCAGTTGATCAACCTACCTATATAGCTAATGACCCAGATTTTAATGGACATGCAAGTTTAAGTTTTAATGGTAAAAGATTACAAACATTAGCATTTAATAATTCAATAACACAACCAATATCGGTTTATATAATATATAAAACTACAGTTGCTGGAAGAATGATGATAGATGGAATTGATGCAACTAATAGAATATGTATTGGTACAGGTCCATCAACAGTATTATATTTATATGCTGGATTAGAAGTAACTGGATCAACAAACTTATCAACATTAACTTTAAATCAATGTGTTGTTTTCAATACAACATCAACAAAAGTATATACAAATAATAATTCAGTAGTTGATATTTCGGGAAGTGTTGGAACAAACTCTGCTAATGGTATTACTATTGGATCTTATTGGAATACAGCTTCTGGTGGTTTTGGTGGAAAAATAGCATATTTGGCTATATACCAAGGTATTCACTCTACAAGTGTTAGAACAAGAATAATGAATGAACTGGCATTAAAATATAATGTGCCAGTAGCTTAATGAAGAAATTAATTATACTATATGGTATAATTTACTATTTATACACTTACAAAAAGGAATAAGACAATGAAAACTTGCAGGAGTACAAAAGAGAAATTAGAACAATTAAATAATGCATTAAATGCTCATTATGGCTATCCTAATGAAAGCACGAAAACTTTAACATACAGTCAAATACAAACAGAATATGGTACTGGTGAATTTTGCTTAATGATCTTAGCTAAAGATGTGTCATTTGCAGAAGAAATTCCTGGAATTGTTGTAGAAGATGGTAATACTATTGCTATAGAACCAATGCAATCTACATCTGATGATATAGTTTAATACATCATTTGCAATCATATTTATAGCATAGAGTAATCAAATCATATTCTGTAATCACACCATTATTCCCACCCAAATTCATTAAAGCTGGATACTGCTCTTTAATATGTTCTAAACCAATCATATGTCCAATTTCATGTAATGTGATAATAGAGAATTTCGAATTGGTCATTGTGCTATCTTTGATAATAACAATAAAATCACCAATTGTAATACCATCAGCATTAACACTTGTTTGTAATTGTAATTTAGTAATTTCAGGATCAGATATATCTTTTAACCAAATAGTTTTTTCGCCATAAAATTCATATGCGTTTCTTGAAAATGAAACAGGAGCTTTCCATTCTGTATTTACTCTAATATCAACAACTTTATTTGATTTATTTTTCCATACAATAGCACTGTTTTTTATAATATTTTCTTGTTCAGGAGTAAACAATGATCTATCATAATTCAACATCATAGGAAAAGTAACAGGTGCTTTATCTAAAGGATATAAAACAATATCAGGAGCTTTAGGTAATACTTTTGGAGTACATTGCTCAAATACTAATAAGCTTGTTACAAACAATGTAAATATAATCAAACAACTTACAAATAACGTTTTATTAAATATAATATCTTTAAATGTCATATTTCAACCTCTATGTTATATCACAATATATAAAGATTGAAATAAATTATTTTAGAGATATATGAAATAATAAGATTTATTCAATAACAACACTAAAATAATCAATCTCATCAATATCATTAGAATAGTTATTTTTTAAATGCATACAAATTTTATTAGAATCAATCATAGACAAATAACCATTAACAATGCCTAACATTCTTAATGCAGGTACATTTTGATTATCTTTACGCATATTTATTGTTATAACTACGGTATTATTTTCAATAGCATCATTAACTGGCACCATATGATTAACCAAATCAGTTAATGCTTTTTGATCTTTCTCTAAAAGATCATTCAAAAGTTTTACCCAACGCAAAGAATGAGAATATTCATTAACATAAGCTCGTTTAATAAGCTGACGTCTGCTTACTGAATAAACCATAACATTCATATCACTATCTGGTGTTGATAAACTTTGAATTAATTCATCTCGCTGTTTTTGTTTAGCAGCTTCACGCTTTAATTGTATTTGTTTTATTTCTTTTTCCCTATCAGTTTCAACTTCTGTATTTTCACCCATTCCCCATGCCATAACAGGCTTTAACGAATTTCCATTTAATATTACAAAGCCCAAGAATCCACCTAAAAATACACAATCATAAACTTCAGCATAATAAAACCATTTAAACGGAACTTTATTAATACCAGAAGGAAATGAATCAACACTTATACCAGAAAATGGATTATCATTTGTAAAATATTTACTCTTGACAATATTTTTATCATAATCTAATATATAAGGGAAAAATACATTGCACCAACCTGAAGAACGAATTCCACCTGAACCACCAGGTTCTTTATAAATACATTTCCAAAATTCAGAATCAATCTTTCCATCATATGCATCAATAAATTTTTGCAATATTGGCAGCAATTTCTCAGTCCACCAATTTAGATTAACACCATCTTTGCTATATGTTTTAAAATTTTCAACTTTAGAATAAATTTTTTGCCAATCTTCTTTAATGCCCAACAAATTAATTTTAGGAATACCACATAATGTATAGCATTCATAATTAAATAATTGCTTCATTGAATCCATTAATACAATTTCTGAAACACATTTTTCTATAGGTCCTGTTGTTGAAAAATCTCCAATAATTGTTTTATGATTTTCAACACCAATCTCTTTTTGTATTAGATCAGAAAATTCAGCAAATGCTCCCTCCCAATCATTTTGCTGACCTTTAATAAAATCATTTCTATATATCTTTAAAACTTTTTTACCATCAAAATCAACAAATTTATCACGTAATAATTCCATATTTTCATTTATATAATATGATAAACCTTGGACTATACATACCCATATATCATCTGGTGATAATGTGACTTCATAATGATTACTATATGCAACATGTAAAGTGTCTATAAAACCATTTAGCCGAGCACCATAAAAAGGCAATTCTTTATATGTAACACCATATGATTCAACATTGACTTTAGTTTTATTTTGAAAAATTTTCTCTATATTTAATTGTTTATTCATTTTATTATATTCATCATTATTTAATAATGGATATAAAGTAAGTTCTTTATCATATGCTACGATTGACAATACTTGTTCTTTTGACATATCAACTTTCCTTCTTGAATCAATGAATCTTATATTTTTCTATTTCTTGAGAGTAAACATCCCAAATATTAATTATTTGTTTAACTTGTTTATTGGCATACGTTATACAATTTTTAGTTCCACCTGATGTACCATTCCACAATGCAATTACCATATTTGAATTATCTACCATCCATTCATTTCGTTCCATCATCTTAACAGGAATAGTTTTATCTTGATGATTATTCAATTCATCAACATAAACAACCTTTACAGCTTTACTCAATAAATCAATATATTTTTTTCTAGATGATATAGGCCAAATTGATTCTTGTCCTTTAAATGGTACAGCTGCTATCCATGGTATATTATATTTCGTGAACATTATTGCTAATGCTGTATCAAAACCAAGAGCCATTCCTGAAATACCATATTGAATATTATCTAAACATTTAGATTGTTCAATAGCCTTTAAAATAAATGATTCACCATTATAGCCTTGATATAATTTGTTAGGGCGATGACCTGTTCCACAACAACAAATTATTTGTTCCATTATTCATCCATGATAATTTTATGATAGGTGCAATATTCATCAAATTTCGTTCCATCAAAATTTAATGTATTTCCTTCACAACTAATGTTTCCTTTGATATGTGCAAAATTATACAAACTATCTTTTGTAATATCACATACTGTTTGACTAAGATTAATTTGCATTATTTTAGTACCATCATATATACTCAAAACTCTATTATGAATATAATGCTCGATATTCATAATAGCACCAAATACAACAAAATTATCAACACCTTTATTTATAATATTGTTTACAATATTTGAGTCATAAATATAATTTCCTTGATGTCCCTTTTCAAAAGTATCAAGTAAATCTTTAATTGACATGCAATTTGGTGTGCTATATTCAAAAAACTTCGAATCCATTTCAGAAATAGGTTTTTTATAAAGAGTCAAAAAGTGTTTCTTTAATGTGAACTCATTTTTACCATCAACAGAATACACGATATAAGTATCGTTATCACCAATGGAGTTGCTATTTTGATGCTGAGTTGCAAATAATCGAGTTTTAACTTTTGTTCCATCACATCTCTCATATTGAGTGTCAAGTTTAACTTGTGTTAAATCCTTGTAAATCCTATTATATTCAGATTCAATCATTTTCAATTACCTTTTCTTTTTGTATTGTTGTGGTTTCTAAATCAAGATATACATTACCATATATAATGTATTCGTCAGTTATGTCATTTAATAATTGTAATAGTTTTTCATTATCAATATTTGGAAAAGAAGGTTGAATAGTGTATTTATATCTATTCGTCATTTTCTAATTCTTTTTTAATTAATTCTTGAAGTTCATTTGAATCAATTTCTATAGAAATCATTGTAACACGATCAAGTCTTTCATAATCTCGTGCGCACAATGATAATATCAAATGATCTTTTTTAGATGATTTAATAATTTCTATATATGAACTATCATCTTCAAATACTTTTTTCATGGCAACCTTTTGTTAATAAGAAATTGTATATATCTTTTTCTGATGGGATATTTTGAGTATCATATATTAGTTTAAGAGTTGCTCCATATGCTCGATCAAACAACATAGCTTCTAAAATTGTAGTTTGATTAAGTTCTTTACTAGGAATACTATTTTCAAATGTAATTATATTAAGCGGGATATCTTTATTTAAAAAACTCCAACTTTTTACAACTTTATCGAACCCACTTTTTCTCATTAATGCTGGACCATTAAATCGATGCAATTGATTATTAATGTACCATTCTAATGTATTAAGAGTTATGATTGCGGGGCATTCAAATCTTGATAATTTATTATCAAGAAAATATTTTTGATAACATATTCTTTTTTTATGTGATTTTTTAAAGCATTTAAAATAATCACTTAATTCACCTATATAATCACCAAACATATTTATTAATGCACTACCTTTTGTATTATGTAACTCTAAATAATTAAATGGATTATTATATAGTGTTGCCTCAATTCCTTCTTTTGGAATAGAATTCACTTTAATATAAGCCAAATGTAAACCATTTCTTAATGTAAAATGATCAAATTTTTCAGCATTTAAAAATATTGGAACAACTTCAATACCATCTTCTCCTATATGAGAACAATCCCAAAGAATATATGGCGTATGCAAGTTATTCATAACTTACCTTTTACAATATAGCGTACTTCTTTTTCTGATAGAATATTATTTGTGGAATAAATTACATTCAATATCTTTCCATAATTACGATCAAAATCAAATGTAGCTTCTAATATAGAAATTTTATCTAATGGTTTTGAAGGAATTCCATTATTAAATTTCACAATATTTTCTGGAATTAATTTATTAAAAAAATACCACTTATTATCAACCGCTGGACCATTAAATCTATGAAGAAGTCCATTGTTAAAATATCTTTTATCATCTTCTTGAATATATGCAGGTCCATTTTCATTGTGTAATTTATCATTGTAATAATATTCAACTTCATATAATTTCCTACATAAACAATTATATTTATTAATAAATTGTCCCCATCTAATATAACCAATTCCATCTGGATTATGTCTTATTGGTTTTTCACCTGACCGTAGTGAATCAACAATATACCAACCATATCTAGAATAAAATTTTGAATCTTTCATATTGTAGATTACTGGTACAATTTTTTGACCATCAGAAGCAATCTTAATTTTGTTCAAATTTACTGGATTATGATTTGTTTGATAATTAGAGATATGTGTATATGACATTTACAAGTCCTTTGCTTTTTAAAATTTCATATATTTCTTCTTCAGATAAAATCTTTTGAGTTTTATATACTATATTAACAATCTCTCCATATGTTCGATCAAACAACATAGCTTCTAATACAGAAACTTGATTTAATTCTTTATTAGGAATGCCATTATTAAAAGTTATGACATTTTCAGGAATCTTCTGATTCAAAAACATATATATAATTTGTTCTTCTATATTATTTTTAATAAATAGATTTGCCGGGCCATTAAACCTATGAAACATATTATGAACTTTATATTGTTTTTCTAATTCGTGAATATCTAAATAATTCTTAATTACTGCATAATCATCAAACTTATGATGATTATTATTTTGAGTCCAAATAATTTCATAATAACATTTTTTATTTTTAGCAAAATCATATATAATTTTTTTTGTTATATTATCACTGTATTTAAATATAATTAATTCAGGGGCAATATGTCTTTGGAGAAAAGTAGGGCATTTACAATTAATACAAAATTCAAAATAATCATCTAGTAATTCATAATAATCAATTGCCATAAAAAAATCATATGAATTTATTTGTTTAATCATTATGTATAATAATAAACTGCCCTGATTATTTATTTTATTTGATTTGTAAAAATTTATTTCTTTTATTTTTGATTCAAAATAATTAGAATATCCTAATTCTATTAAACTTGCTTGAAAACTGCCATTATATATACAACAGTCTAAATGTTTTAACAGAAATTGATCATTTGTTAAAATATTAGAAAAAGACATTGATATTATTTTTTAATGAAAGTTGTATAAACCAATTTACCATCAACAATAGATTGTTTTACTTGATAACCATTAAGCATATAAATTGGAAAACAAACTACACCATATGCATTATCTGGAACTTCAACTTCAGGTACATATGTAATATATAATTCATCTGCAACATTTTCTATAATAGCTTGTCTATATACATTTCCACCGCCTGCAATCCAAATATCTTTACCTTCATTAACTTGAATTTCTAAAGCATGTTGAACAGCATTTGAAAAATTATTAAATGTTATATCAGCTTTATCTAATGGATAATTATCATGTGCAATTCCAATAACATATCTTTTGGATAATTTCCTAGGCAATGACAATACAGTATTTTTACCCATTATTAAAATACCGTTTGTAGTTAGTTTTTTAAACCGTTTCATATCTTCTAGATATGACCATGGAATAGTATTGTTATAACCTAATAAACCAGATTTATCCATTGCTGCAATTAACTTAATCATAATTTATTTCCTTATTCAGACTGCCATTTCAGCTTTAATGGATGGATGATATTTATAACCAACTAATTCAAAATTATCATAAGTTAATTTTTCAATATCTTTTATTGAATTTAAATCAGCATCAATTTCAATTTTAGGAAATCGATATGGTTTTCTTAGAATCTGTGTATTAACTTGTTCAATATGATTTTTATATACATGTGCATTTCCAGCGAAATAAATAAGTCTACCCGATTCTAAACCGCATGTCTTTGCTATAATCTTTGTTAATAATGCATAACTCAAAAGATTAAATGGCAATCCTAAAAATAAATCACTTGAACGCATAACAAACATACATGAAAGTTTATTATTTTCTACATTGAATTGAAAAAATGGATGGCATGGATCTAAAACAGTTTTATTATGCAAAGAAGGATCATAACATGTACAAATAATTCGCCTACTTGATGGATTAGTTTTAATCAAATTAATCATATTTGCAATTTGATCTACACCATTAAAATTGCGCCACAAATATCCATACATTGGTCCCATTTCTCCTTCTGGATAATTTGTAAGACCAAGCTTATTTAAAAATTCTCTTGAAGTATTTCCTTTCCAAATGTTTACACCCTTTGCTTCAAGGATTTTAGAATTTGTTTCTCCTCGCAAGAAAAATAATAATTCTTCAATAATGCCTTTCAAAAACATCTTTTTAGTAGTCATCATTGGAACATAACCATCTTCTAATGAGAACTCTAAATGTGTACCAAATGTACTATATGTTCCTATACCTGTTCTATCTAAATTTTCAGTTCCATTATTTATAATCCATTTCATTAAATTTAAATAAGCAACTTCTTCTAAATTTACAAAAAGTTCTTTTTCTGACATTTTACCCTCTAGTTAGAATTTCAATTCTATCTTCATGAACAAATATAGTATCTTCAAAATGAACACCAATATCATTTAAACTTAATGTCCATTTATCTTCGCTAATATTTGTTTCAGTTGAACCAAATGTAAACATTGGTTCGATAGCCAGTGTAGTCCCAGAATAAATTATAGGACCATCGTCTCTTGACCCGACATTTGAAACGAATGGCATTCCATGTGGTTCATTTCTTTCAAAACCATGCCCACCTAAATTTACTATAACATTTGCATTTATTTTCCTAGCTTCTTTTGTTATCGCATATCCAATATTGCCCAATCTATTTAAATAACCTTTTTCAAATTTAAAAGAATTAATAGCCGCATTTAAAGCATCATAACAACATTGTATCAATTGTTTATGCTTTTCATCTTTATATTCACCAACTACAATTGTTCTTGCCATATCTGCTATGGCCTCTCTATATGTTACTCCACTATCTATTTTTACAACATCACCTTCTTGTAAAATATAAGAATTTGGTATACCATGTACCAATTCATTATTAACTGATATACAAGTTGCTGTTGGAAATCCTTTATATCCTTTAAATGTTGGTGTACAACCATAATGATTAACAATATATTCGTCTATATATGAATCAACTTCTTTTGTTGTAACACCTTTATTACAAACTGATATACCTAACGCTATCGCTTGTTGCAATATCATCCCAGCGTATCGTTGTTTCAAAAGCCAAGAATCATCTTTTATAGTGTAAATATGCGCCGAATAGTTTTCCATAAACAATTATATTGCATTTAGAACAAACAATCGACAAACAATGTCAACAAAACTTATAAGGTAAAATTAAAATACAGCTTTAAAGAATTCTTTACAAGCCTTTTCATATTTCTTTGGTTGATATTTCTTCAACATTCTGAAAAATTCTAAATCAGTATAATTCTTTGGTTCATGTTTTTTCAAAAAATCTAATGTTTGTTTTCGTTCTTTATCATTTGGTAATGTAGATAAAAATTCAAAAATTGTATCTGGAAATTCTTTTTCGTGCAAACCATCCACAAATAATTTTGCATATAATTTAACTAACTGTTTTGGTAACAATTGTTTCAATTTATTAAATCTATTTATTTCATCTTTCAATCGAGTATAAAATTCCACATCTCGTAAAGGATGAATAACATCTCCATAATCTTTATTAGTTACTTCATCAGAATATAATTCTAAATCATCTTCATCATAATCTAATTGATTTTGTTGCATTTTTTTAGATGGTATTCCAGCAGATGGTTGTGGTACAATATTCAAATAAGATTGCATAGCATGAATTAATTCATGTTCAGTTACTTCTTTTAATTGATGAATAAAATCCAATATTTTATTTTCAAGTAATTCTTGTCCTGATAAATCAACTGATGATATAACCAATTCTCCAAGGTTAATTCCATTTGCATCTAAACCAAACGTTTGATCTTCTATCCATTCTCCAGCATGACCAGAATCATTATATTCAGAATAACAACATTGTATTTTTACCATAGCCAATTTGTCTATATAATATTTTGATTCGCTCATATCATAAATAAAATCTTGATAATATTCACCATCTTCAAAATCTAAATCATAACCTTTTAAATTTGATTTCATCATACCATATAAAAATGGATTACTTTCATTTCGACGTTTTAATTCTTTTATGACATCATTTGAAAAACATGCAATACACCAATCTTGAACCTTTTTCAAAAGATCTGATGGAACTTGAATATAACCAGCTTGTTTATTTAATGAACTAACATAGTTTGAAAATAGATCAATAGTTGCATATAATTTCATAATTATATAAGTTTATATTGACATTTGAAATGGATATTAAGAAACTAAACGGATGGTCCAAAAATCGGCAGACAGATTAGAATCGGTAAAATAATCATAAGGAAGATAAAAATAGCCTTTATCACCCCAATCTTCTCCCCATGAATTTCTAACAATAAAACATTTCTTACTATCATCATAACCAACAGCCATAACAGCATGTCCACCTAATAGTTTTTCTGTTTGAGATGGCATTGGAACAATACCAGTTTTAGCAACTTCATCAGATTCAAAAGAATCATATACAGAAAAACCAAATATAAATGGATAACCATCTACCAAACATTGTTTCATTTGATTAAGATTACGAGAAATGCTAAGATATTTAACAGCTTTATGAGGTGCAGCTGCTGTATAACATTTTGCTACTGGTTTTGTTTTATATTTTGCTTCACAATAAGGCCATAATGTTTCTGGGCATACACCGCTTGTTACAACAGTCTTTACACTATTTCGAATAGTAGCACCAGAATCAGATTTTACTGTTCCTTCTAATACTCGTTCATTGTAATAAATAAATAATCGAGAAGGCATAAATGATGTAATCTTCTCTTTCATTTGTAAAAATTGAAAATGCGCTCCAACTGCATGTGCCGTGCAACTCCCGATTGATAATTGGCTCCATATATTAGGACATAATGCCCGCATATCAATTGAACTTGGTAAAGTTTTAGCAGCATCAAAACTTACACTATACTTAAAGTCTCGATGATCAGGAATATCAGGTTTCCAACCATATTTTGCTTTGGTAAGTTTTTTAAACTTCAATTCAATGAATGTGAAGATAGTTACGAAATAACCAATGATTATACTAAACACATTTTTAATAGTATTCATACATTAAATATGTTTTTAATACTATAATTATATATTAATTTTGTTAAGAATTGTTACATAGGTGTTTCATCAGAAGAATATACAATTGTTCCATCGTCTTTAATTTGACAATCTTCTGGAAGGTCAAATTTTCGATAAATGGTAAGTAAATTATATTTAAAAGTTAGAAGAGATAATTCATATTGTTGTTTAGCTGTTTCTAACTTAGATCCGGCTAATTCAACATCTTTTTTAAGCAACGCCAAACTAATTAAAGCTTCTTGAGGAAGATGTGTAATTTTATCCATAATAGATTATATATCAAACTATTTGGATGCTAATAATTTTAGAAGATTATTTTTTAGAATGGGGCAGTTCACGAAGAATAGATAACCATTGATGATAACTTGCTGATACATTAATATTATCATTGAATTTAAATTTCCTATTTTTAATAGGTTTATTTTGGATCTGATAAAGGACCATATAATTGATTTTTTTCTTCTTTTTGAGCTTTCATCCTTTTATAATCTTGTCTTCTTAATTCAACCGTTCCTTTAAATTATACATTTTATCCTTATAAAGAAAGAAAACCTCGTCTTTTAAGACGAGGATGAATTTCGTCCAAAAAATGTTATCTTTTTAATATAACAATGAATTTCATTGTTATATATAAGTAATGATGTTGTCATATAAGTATAGAATCTACCCTAATGATATCCAACGCAAAGCGTTGGACTCAACATTTGGTTTTTGTAGAAATCTATATAACTGTG
>Ga0116170_10000680_pt1 | contig 35538 bp, 30 predicted proteins | sample AD_JPNHW1_MetaG_FD_89797 | JGI IMG/M metagenome (GOLD analysis project Ga0116170, IMG submission 89797) | Active sludge microbial communities of municipal wastewater-treating anaerobic digesters from Japan - AD_JPNHW1_MetaG | ecosystem: Engineered > Bioreactor > Anaerobic > Digestate | place... | reverse complement strand
TGGATCCGCCCGCTGGGTGCGATCCTGATCCTCGCAGGCACGGCTCTCGCGCAATCCAAGCCGATCCTCGTCCTGCGCCCCTCCGGCCCCAACTTCGAGGAGACCTTCAAGGGCATCAAGGAAACTCTCGGCCCCTCCTACTCCATCGAGGAAATGATCGTGGACAAGGAGACCGAGACCTCCGAACTGACGAAGAAGTGGACCTCCGCCAAGCCCAAGGCCGTGTTCGCGATGGACAACAAGGCCATCGCCCTGGCGCGCGACGCCCGCGGCAAGCTCTCCGACACCGCGGTCCCGCTGGTGGCGCTGATGGGCGTGCGGGTGGATGCGGCGATCGCGGGCATGAGCAACGCCGCCTCGGTCACCTACGAGATTCCCGCCGTGACCCTCGTGGTGAACCTGCGGGCGATCACCACCGGCAAGATCTCCAAGGTCGGCGTGATCTACCGCACGTCCATGCAGGACTTCTTCCAGAAGAACGCCAAGTACTGCCAGGGCGAGAACGTGGAGCTGGTGGGCATCCAGGTGGCCGACGACGCCGACCCCAAATCCTCGCTCAAGAACGGCCTGACAAGCCTGACGGAGCGCAAGGACATCGACGCGTTGGCCGTGTTCAACGACAACTTCTTCCTCAACGCCAAGCTCCTCAAGGAAGTGTGGCTTCCCACGCTTTCCGGATGGAAGCGTCCGGTCCTGGTGGGAGTGGAGAGCCTGGTCAGGCCCGAACTCAAGTTCGGCACCTTCGCCATCCTCCCCGACCACTACGCCCTGGGGGCGCAGGCCGCGGGCCTGCTCCAGGAGATCGAGGACGCGGGATGGAAGGTCGAGGGTGAACGCAACGACCAGCCTCTTTCCGTGATCAAGGTCCTGAACCTCAAGGGCATGAAGGCCTGCTGCGGCGTCCAAGAAGGCAAGACCAACGAAATCGACAAGATCCTGGAATAGGAGCATTCCCATGGTTTCGCGCACCACGATCCAATCCAAGCTGGCCAGGACCTCCCTTGCGGTCCTGGCCCCGGCCCTGCTTTCCGTCACGCTGTCGGTGGTGGCCCTGAACGTGTACCTGAGCGGCAAGAACCAGGCCGTTTCGGTGGCGCGGATCGAGGCATCCCTGAACGCCAAGGGAAGGCTGCTCACCAAGAACAACGCGCAGGCGCTGGTGGGCATGGCCGAGGGCAACGCGTTCCTGCAGATCAAGGACCTGGTGGCGAGCACCGTCAAGGACGACCCGGATGTGGTCTACGGGCTCTTCATGCCCGCGGATTCCACCAATCCGTGCGAGGTCGCCGACGAAGCCGACACGGCCATGGCCGAGGGCGCCATGGCGAAGGTGGGCGAGATCAAGGACCAGGCTGGCATCACCTGGGCGCGGGAGTCCAAGTCGCTGCAGACCCGCAGGAGCGGAAGCGGCCCCACGGGCTCCATCGAGTTCACCGCCCCCGTGGGCGAGGCCGACGCCCCCATGGGCTGGATCCTCTACAAGCTGTCCACCCGATCGATGTCCGAGGCGATCGAATCCGAGAAGGCATCGTCGCGCCAGGCGCTGATGGTGGTGGTGGGGATCCTGGTGGCCATCGGGGGAATCGCCCTGGTCGTCGCCCTGGCCAAGTTCCGCTCCGCCGCCCGGAAATTGTCAGGCCCTGTGACCGATCTCGCCGCCGCGGCCGAGCTCATCAAGGGAGGCGACTACAAGACGCCCGTCCAGGTGGAATCCGACGACGAAATCGGCAATCTCGCGGAAACCTTCGAGACCATGCGCCAGACGGTCCAGAAGTACACCGAGCACCTGGAAGACCTGGTGGCCGAGAAGATGCGCCAGGTCCGCGACATCCTGGACAACGTGGAACAGGGTCTGTTCGTGGTGGGACTCGATGGGCAGGTGGCTCCGGAGTATTCCAAGGCCGCTCCCACCATCCTGGGCGTGGACAACCTGGGCAACGTGTCCGAAGCCCTGCACCTGAGTCCGTCGCAGGAGGACGACTTCAGGGGTTGGCTTTCGCTGGTGCGGGCGAAGAATTCCAGCATGCGCTGGGACAAGCTCACCAAGGTGGCTCCCGTGCAGGATCTGGAGATCGCCGGCCCGGACGGCCAATCCAGGTTCGTCAGGGTGCGCTACCAGAGGATGTTCGACAAGAACCGGGAACTGGAACGGGTGATGGTCCTGGCCGTGGACGAGACGGAATCGCGGCGGATCGAGCGCGTGGTGGCCGAGGAGAAGGAACGCCACGAGAACGAGGTGAAGACCATCCTGGGCCTGGTCAACAACCTGCCCGAAGTGATCCGCGACTACCTCAAGGACACCCGCGGCCGGATGGACGCCCTGGAGGACACCTGCCGCTCCATGCTGGACCGGTCGCTGGCCGCCCGCGAGCGCCACCCCGACCAGCCGGGATTCCGCCCCAGCACAGAGGAGATCGCGGGGCTCTTCCGCGACCTGCACACCATCAAGGGAAATTCGGCGACGTACGGATTCGAGAGGCTGGGTCGTCTCGCCCACCAGGGAGAGGACATCCTGGAGGATCTCAAGGAACCGATCACCGTCCGCACGGCGGTCACCCTGCGGGCGCTGCTGGAGAAGTTCGACGAGATGGACAAGGCCTACCAGGAGATCCTCGCCACGGAAAAGAAGCTCTCGGGAGGAGGCGCCGACGGGGACATGCTCGTGCAGGTGTCCGAACGCAAGCTGGAACACGTCCGCAAGATGGCACACACCCTACACCTGCCCGCGCAGGCCAGCAGCCATCCCTTCATCGATCCGGAAGCGGTGCAGATCCTGACCGAAGCCTGCGAGCATCTCCGGGACGTGCCGCTGATCCGCCTCGCCGACAAGTACCGCAGCATGATCGAACGCCTGGGCAATCGGATGGAGAAGCAGATCCGCTTCGAGGTGGTTCCCGCGCACCTGGAGGTGGGCCCCACCTTCTTCGCGCCGGTCGACGAGGCTTTGGTCCACATCCTTCGCAATTCCGTGGACCACGGACTGGAAAGCCCCGCCGATCGCGTGGCCGCGGGCAAGAACGAAACCGGCATCATCCGGATGTCCGTTGCCATCGAGGAGGACTGCGTCAAGATCCAGGTCGCCGACGACGGCCACGGCATCGACACCGATCGCGTCGTGGAGAAGGCCGTGGCGGAGGGGATCATCTCCAAGGACGACGCGGAGCAGATGGGTCGCGACCAGAGGCTGCTTCTGATCTTCGAATCCGGCATCTCCACCGCCACATCCATCACCGACGTCTCCGGGCGCGGCGTGGGCATGGCGGCGGTCCGGGAAAGCATCGAGAGCATGGGTGGGAACATCCGCCTGGCCAGCGAACCTGGAAAGGGAACGGAAACCACCCTGACCATCCCACTGCGGGATCTCTGAGGTGGCGCCATCCCCACAGTGGACCGATCCGCTGCGCAGGCTCCTTCCACGACTGGAAGGAAGCCTGAGGGCCGGGATCGATCGCCGCAAGGATGTCGGTCTGCGTCGCCGGCTGACCATCCTGCTGTGGGCGATGGTGATCCTGTCGGATCTGGCGGTCCTGGTCTTCGCGGGAGCCTCGGTTCGGGGCTTCGTCTGGACGGTGGGCATTTCCCTCGCCGCCGCATGGACCGGACATCGGCTGGTGGTCCGCGCGGTGCTTCCGGTGGAGCGGCTCGCCCACCGGCTTTCCCGGTTGGCCTCGGAGAAGTCCATCCTGGGCGAGCGCCTGGAGACCGACGGATTCGCGGACATCTCCCAGATGGCCCACGACTTCAACACCCTGCTCGAGCGCCTTGAGGACCTGGTCTCCCCGCTGGCCCAACGAGCGCGCCCCCTGGTGGAGGCTTCCGAGAATCTTTCCGGATTCTCCGTGCGGATGGGCGGACACCTGGCGGCGATGGAAACCACATCGGGGTCGGTGACCCAGGCCACCCGGAACGCATCCAACGACCTTGCCGGGGTTTCGGGATCGCTGCAGGACGTATCCGCATGCATCGGGATGCTCTCGGTGAGCGCCGACGAGATCTCCCGGTCGCTCACCCAGATCGCCCACGATTGCCGCGAGGAGGTCGAGGTGACCACCCTCGCGCGCGACGAATCCCGTCAAGCCGAATCCAGCATCGAAGGTCTGGGCCGGGAAGCCGAGGCCATCGGAGGCATCCTCGCGGAAATCCAGGCCATCGCCTCGCGCACTCGCCTGCTGGCCCTGAACGCCACCATCGAAGCCGCACGCGCCGGATCGGCGGGAAGGGGATTCGCCGTGGTCGCAGGCGAGGTGAAGGACCTCTCGCGTCAGACCGCCGAATCCACCGAACGGATCCGCTCGATGGTCGAATCCATCCAGGGAGCCACTCGCTCGGCGGTGAAGGTCATGCACAGCATCGGCAGCCGCGTGGACGAGGTCGACCGCCTTTCCAGATCCATCGAGCAATCCGTGAGCAAGCAGACCGCCACCATCGCGGAAATTTCCTCCAACGCGAAATTCGTGGACGAACAGGCGGCGAGCATCACGGAGGTGGTCACCAACTCCGGCATGCAGCTGTCCGAGGCCGCGACGACCATCGCCGGACTGCAAGGCCCCATCAAGAGCATCGAAAGCGAAGCGAAGACCCTGGAGGACGCATCCGAAACCCTGGGCAGGCTGGGCGGGGAATTGGCCACCATGCTCGACGGCTTCGGCTGGAAAGCGGACCGGTAGATCCCTCGCGTCGCGGATCAGCTCCGCTGGGGGGACGGGCACCACGAGCGAACCGGGCACCTGCGACAGGCCCCCAGGTGTTCCTGGCAGGCCGGCCCCGCCTTGCCGCGCGCCAGCACGGTCTCCAGCGGAATCCACAGGCTGGTCGGATCGGCCGGGTCCACCCGTGCGCAGAAATCCTCCCACCAGGCCTGGCGCCTCGGTCGGGGCCAGTCGGCCCAACCCGGCGGCAACCACCCCAGGGACGCCAGTGGACGCTCCACGGCACGGATCGGGGTCCGCAGACGCTCCACCGCGCGCGCCCAACCGGGGCCCACCTCCCCGCGAACCAGCCATCGAGCCAGACGCCACCCCTTGATCCGGCTCGGGGATCCCGATCCCATCCAAGGGATTTCCATGGCCAGCGCCCCCACCAGATCCTTGGGCTCCTCGAAGCGATCCTTCCATCCCACCGGGTCGCCGTGGGACCCCATGAAATCCAGGCTGGCGCGGATCCACCCGTCCAAGCTGGATCGGTGAGGCCAGTCCACCAACCAGGTGCAGGCTCCACAGGCCTTGCCCAAGGCCCCGCGAGGACGGGCGGAAAGGCCGAGCAAACCATCTTCGCCCAGGGACGTGCGAAGTTCCCGCAGGAGCCGGGCGAGCCCGGCGATGGTCAGATCCTGCCCGAGCACGGTGGCCAGCAGTGCCGCACGTGGCTGGAACGCGGGCGAAAAGCCGCTCCAGACCACCGCTCGGGGATCACCTCTCCCCCCGAAAGCCTCCTTCAGTCCCGCCGCCGCCCGATCGAGACCGGGGTTCACTTCGGGAATGCCATCCCCATCCCGCAGCGGACGCTCCGACCGGTTTCCGGAAATGCCGTGCCGCCGGACCGTTCCCTGAGGGATCTGCTCACCAGGAGCACCACGGTGGAGCCCATTTCGAAGATCCCCAGTTCGTCGCCCGATCGAACCTCGGTGGGAATCCCTGGTTTCCATGCGCCCTGCACGGAGCGTCCCAGATGGGGATTGGCGGAAAGCCGGATGGATCCCACGTTGTAGGCTCCCACCATCACCGCCACGGCCAGTCCTTCTTCCGATCGCACGGCCACCCAGGCCCGTTCGTTGGCCACGAACAGCCCGGGAATTCCCTCCACGGCGGCGCGATGCACCGGCCAGAGATCGCCGGGAATGTGGCGACAGGATTCCAAGACACCGGAAAAGGCGTGGTGGACCCGATGGTAGTTCCAGGGTGCCAGGTAGATGGTGGAGAAAGCTCCGCCCTCCAGTTCAGCAGCCAAGGCCGGATCCTGGAGAAATTGCGCCACCGAATAGGGGACGCCCTTGGCCTGGAGGACCGTATCCGCCTGGATGGGGCCCGACTGGCCGAACACGCCGTCGGAGGGGGCTACCAGGAGTCCCGGATCCAGGGGCCGCATGCCTGGCTTCAACCTTCGTGTGAAGAAGGCCTGCAGGCTTCCGTAGGAACTTCGCGAAGGATCCAGGGCCTCCGAAAGATCGATCTTCGGAAAGGCCCGATGGAAGACCGCGATGGACAATCGCGCGAACCAGCGTGGACGGGAGATGGAGGCGAGCTTTCCGAACGCTCGGGAGCAGGCCACCCTGGGCAGGAGTCGAACTAGGAACAACACAGTGGAATGGAACGTAGTTTTTCGGGACACGATGAAAACTTCCATTGTCTTCCACGGAGCGAAGGAATTCGCGATCCCCGAACTCGCCGAATTGCGGCAGACGGCACGCTCGGTGCTTTCCGGCGAGGGTGCTTCGGGCGCTGTGGACATCGTCTTCCAGGACCCGCAAGCCCAGCGGGCGTTGAATCTCACCTGGCGCGGCCTGGACCGGACCACGGATGTTCTTTCGTTCCACTACGGCGAGCCCGAACTGTTCGGAGAGCTGTACATAGACCCCCTCCTGGCACGCAGCCAGGCGGTGCGCTACAAGCACAGCTTCGCCGCGGAACTCCGTCGGCTTGTGGTCCACGGGTGCCTCCATCTATGCGGATTCGACCACGGCACCACCCCGGAGCGCGCCCGCATGAGGGCGCTCGAGCTCAAGTACGTGGGCTCGGTGCGCACGCGATGATCCTGTCCTTGGCCACCCTGCTGGCGGGAATCGTGCTCTCGGCGCACTTCTCCACGGTGCGATCGATCCTGGGGATCTTCCAACGTCCCGGCTGGCGGTCGCCGGAGGGGTGGGCCACCCTGGAACAGAGGACCCGTACCCTCCTGGACTCCCCCGCCTTTCCCGTGACCGTTTCGCTGGGAAGGTCCCTGGGAACGCTCATGTTCGTGCTCGGCGGCTGGAACGCGCTGTTCCCCGATGGCCGTCCCGGCTGGCTTCCCGCCATCGCCGCTGGCGTGGCGCTCCTCTTGTTCCTCTACCTCATCGGTGATTTCTTCCCCCGACTGGCGGCGAGGCTCCGCGCCCAGACCCTCCTGGCTTCCTCGCTGCGGCTCCACGGACTCTTCGCGCCGTTCTTCCTGCCCGCGGCCCTGCCGGTGGTGCAGCTGCGGAAACTCCTGGAAAAACGACTCGGCTGGGATGGACGATTCGACTTCCTCACGGAACACGAGCGCGCCAAGATCGCGGAATCGGCCCAGAACCAGGAAATCCAAGTGGAGCAGCAGATCATCCGGGCTGTATTGGACCTGGGCGAGACGCGGGTTCGTGCGATCCTCACTCCCCGGCTCAGCGTGGTCTCCCTGCCGATATCCGCTTCCCGGGAAGAGGCCCTGGAGGTTCTCCGTGATTCCAGGTACTCCCGGTTCCCGGTCCACGACGGCGGACTCGACCACGTGGTGGGAATCCTGCACGCGAAGGATCTGGTGGGTCCCTCGGAGGAATGGGATCTCGAAAAGCTCCTGCGCCCGGTGGTTCACGTCCCGGAAACCCAGCTGGTCTCCGATCTGCTGCGCACCCTGCGCGCCCGGCAGAGCATGTTCGCCGTCGTCGTGGACGAACATGGCGCCGTCTCCGGCATCGCCACCCTCGAAGACGTCCTGGAGGAGATCGTCGGCGAGATCAACGACGAGACGGACGACGAGGCTCCCCTGGTGGCAGCGGTGGGGGGAGGACAATTCCTGGTGCGCGGCGAGGCCCGGCTGGAGGAGGTCAACCAGGGGTTGGGCCGGGAGAATCCTCCGCTACCCACGCTGGAGGACGGCCTGGAAGCCGACACCCTCGCGGGATTGGTCCTGGCGCTGGCCGGATCCATCCCGGAGGTCGGCGAGCCCCACGATTGGGGAAGCTGGGAATTCACCGTGCTGGAGATGGACGGAAACCGGATCAGCCTGGTCCGGCTCCAGCGGTTGCCGGACCAGGATCAGGAGAATGCGCGGGAAATCGCCTCGGAGGACGGGCAATCCAGCCCCACGATCCCCCGCGGGACACCGGAATAGAGGAGCCGACCTCCTTCGTTCGCCGCACCCGGCCCCAGCTCCAGGAGATGGTCGGCCCGCGAGGCCAGGAAGGGATCGTGGGTGGAGAAGACCACCCCGTGTCCGCACTCCACAAGTCCATCCAGCACCGACAGCAGCGCGATGGTATCCCGCGGATGCAACCCCCGGCTGGGTTCGTCGAGGATCCACAGGACGCGCTTGCGCTGGCCCGCCGACACCGCCGCAGCCAACCGAAGCCGCAGGGCCTCGCCTCCGGAAAGCCCCTGGACACGGCGACCTCCCGACAGATGTCCCAGCCCCGCCTGGACCAGTCTGGACAGGAGCGGCCCCAGCTTGGGGTGGTTTGAAAACAGGGGCGCGGCGGATTCCAGCGAGAGATCCAACACCTCCGCGATGTTCAGGCCCTTCCAGCGGATTTCCAGGGTGGAAGGTTCGAACCGGGCGCCATGGCAGCGTTCGCAGGGGACCCAAGCGTCGGGAAGCAGATGCAACCGGACCCGTTCCTCGCCCAGGCCTTCGCAGCGCTCGCAACGCCCGCCCTTTGCGTTGGGCGAGAACCGGGTGGCCCCCCAGCCGCGCGCCTTCGCCTCCGGGAGGGCCGCGAACAAGACGCGGAGTTCGTCCAGCATGCCGGAAAGGGTGGCCACCGTGGAACGCGCCGAGCGCACCCACTCGCCGCCGACATCGATGCACCGCACTTCGTCCAGCCTCCCGGAAACCTCGGCCCCCTCCACCGGAAGTCCCGGCCGATCGTCTCCCAACGCCTTGGCCAGGGCACCGGCAAGGGTATCCTGGAGCAGGCTGCTTTTCCCCGCACCGGAAACCCCCGTCACCGCCACCAGAGCCCCCAGGGGAAACCGCACCAGGGGAATGGACAGATTCCGACCCGAGCACCCCCGAAGCACCACGCTCCCGTCCCCTTCCCTAGGTGGGCGCGACGGCGGCCGGTCGCGTCCCGAGATCCATCGTCCGGAGGGAGTGTCCGCACCGGCAAGCGCGCTTGGCGGCCCCTGGTACACCAGGCGTCCACCCTGGGGTCCCGGCCCTGGTCCGGTCTCCACCACGTGGTCGGCAGCGCCCAGGGAAGCGAGGTCGTGCTCCACCACCACCAGGGTGGCGCCGCCATCGCACAGCCCGCGCAGAAGCTGGTGGACGCGACCGACATCGCGTGGATGGAGACCCGTGGCCGGCTCGTCGAGGACGTAGGTCAGGCCCGACAGGGGAGAACCGACCAGCGCCGACAACCTGGCCCTGCGCTCCTCCCCTTCGGAGAGGGTGTCCACCCTGCGCGTGAGCGGAAGATACCCCAGGCCCAGCGATTCCAGCGAGGCGAACCGGGAGCGGATCTCCAGCACCAGTTCCCGGCACGGACCGGAAAGCAGTCCCTCCCATCCCGGACCCAGCACCACTCCCAGCCCCGATCCCACCGGAAGCGCCACAAGCGCGTCCAGGCCCATCCCGTCGAAGCGAAACCACCGCGCCTCCTCGCGCAGGCCGCTGCCCCGGCAGACCTGGCAATCGTCCTGCCCTCCGCCCGAACCCCCGCAGGCGGGACATGCCCCCTGCACGGATCGCGGCGAGAACAGTCCGGGAACCGGCCGGATGGAACGCAGGCCGCTGACCGGGCATCGCGGCACGTTGGAGAACCCCACCAGCATCGAGGGGCCGTCCCCGTCCCGCACCTCGACCTGACAGATCCCGTCCCCGTGTCGGTAGGCCACCGCCACCGACTCGGCCAGACGCGAGGCCATGCGAGGCTCGGCCTTCAACCGGTCCACCACCACGGAAAGATCGTCCAGGCCCCCCCCGTCCGGCTCCTCGGAGAACTCCACCCCTCGTCCGCCCGCGAGGCCGCGCACGAAACCGCGGGCCATCCATTCCCGCGGGCCACCCGAAGCCTTGAAAAGGGTTTGCAGCCTGTGGCCGGGAAACCTGCGGATCAGCTCGTCGGCGGCCTCGTCCGGCGAATGGGCGCGCATGATCTCTCCCGTCGCCGGAGAAATCGGGACCGCGACCGCGGCCCACAGGGCCGCCAGTGGTTCGCGCAGCCCGCTCAGGGACGCGAGCGTCCCGGCGGCCCCCTCCGGGGTCTCCTGGCGAAGCGCCGCGGTGGGCGTCAGGCCATGCGCGGATTCCAAGGGGGGACGAGGTAGAGAATCCGCCAGGAACCGGCGCCACGCAGGAAGGGTGGACAGCCATCGTCGCTCAGACTCGGCATGGAGGGTATGGAAGGCCAGGCTCGTCTTTCCCGAACCCGAGACGCCGCACAGGGCAGTCCAACGCCCTTTTGGAAAGGAAACGTGGACATCGCGCAGGTTGTGGGTGCGAACCCCGGACAATTCCAGGGCGTCGCCGGACACCTCAGGCCCCCAGGAGCTTGCGCACTCTGGCCAGCAGATCCATGCGATCGAACGGCTTGGTGATGAAATCCGCCGCACCCAGCACGTGGATTCCCACCATCAGGTCGATGGAACGATCGCGGCTGGTGAGGAAGGCGAAGGGGACTGCGTTCAACGCGGGAACCTCGCGCAGGGCGCGGAAGACCTGGTGGCCATCCATTCCCGGCATGACAAGATCCATCAGCACCAGCTCCGGAGCGAATTCCTGGGCGGCTTCCACCGCCCTGGCCGGATCCAGCTCCGTGCGCACTTCGTGGCCGTCCGTCTCCAGCACCAGCCGAACCACATTCGCCATGTCCTCTTCGTCGTCGATCACCAGGATGCGAGCCATCTATCCCTCCGAGGATGCCGAACCGCGAAGTTCGTTCCAAAGCCAACCCCAACAATGGATGGCCGCGTACCAGGAAAGTCCGCCCGCGACCAGATCGATCCCGAACGCCAGCCAAACCGCCATCGGAGCCAGACTGGACACCTGCCAGCAGACGGAGGCGATGGCGATGAGTCCCGCCGAAACGGGAAACAGGATCAGCGACCCGACATCGTCGCGCATGGCTCGACCCAGGCGCACCGACAGCCGCCAGACCACCAAGAGCAGGACCACGAAACCAAGATGCCACACGAGCATTCCGAAGGGAATCATTTGTGGGACCCCAGCATCACATACCACAGCCAATAGGCACCGGTCGCCAGGAACAAGCCGCCGACCAGGAGAACCAGATTGCCCTCGAGGGGCCACCAAGGCAGCGACAGGGAGCCTACCACTCCGAGCGCGGCACCGACGCCCAACGTCCAGCCATGGGTGGTCTCACCGAATTTCTTCCGGTAGAACAGCCCGATCGCCATCCCCACCAGTGCGAGGGATCCGACCGCCAGGCAGGACAGGAAGGGAAGGAAACTCATTTCTTTTTCCCGAACGCCTCCATGAAGGCATCCGCACGCGACTTGCGCGGAGCCCCTCCCAGGATGCCTTCCTGGCCGAGGAACTTGTCCTCGACCACGATGCCCCCTTGGGCGATGCGGTAGCGGCGGATGTCGGTGGCATGGGACGATCCCCGCATCTTCAGCACCAGCATCGCCTTGGAAACCGCGCTGTCCAACTCCACGTAGCGCAGGAGGATGAACGAGTCCACCACGAATGGCGAACGGCTCTGACTGTTTGTGTCACCCAGGATGTTGCCGTTCTCCCGCAGGAACACGGACGTGCACCCTTCCCGCTTGAAGGCGGAAACGAGCCGGAACTCGATGTCCCGCAGCTGATGAGGGTCGTCGGTCAGGAATTCGAAATGGCTCAGGGAATCCACCACCACCCGGCGGATGGAAAGTTCCTCGATCACCCGTTCGATGGAACCGTCCATGTCTTCCATGCCGGAAAGCAGATCGGTGGGGGTGGTGAAGAGGATACGGAGCTTTCCTTCGCTCTCGTAGCGCTCCAGATCCCAGCCCATGCGGCGCGCATCGGCGTAGAGCTGGGCGGGAAACTCCTCGAAGGTGATGTACAATCCAGCTTCGCCCTGCTCCTCGATCCCTCGCACCAGAAACTGCAACCCCAAGGTGGTCTTACCCGTGCCGGGCGCGCCCTCCACGAGATTCGCGGATCGCGCGACGAATCCGCCCCCCGTCATCCGATCCAATCCCTCGATCCCCGTGGCGATCCTGGCAATGGGCATCACAGCCTCCCCGTGGCGCGGAACACTCGTCTCAATACGGCCTTCTGGGCATGCAGACGATTTTCCGCTTCGTCGAAGCATACCGCTTTGGAACCGTCCATGACATCGTCGGTGATTTCCTCCCCGCGATGGGCGGGCAGGCAGTGGGTGACCAACGCCTGGGTGCCCGCGGCCTCCAGAAGGGCCGCGTTGATCTGGAAGGGAAGGAAATGGGACGTCTTCGAGTCCTTCTGCCCTTCCTGGCCCATGGAGACCCAGACATCGCCATAGAGGAAATCGGCCCCGACCACGGCGGAACGGGGGTCGTTGGACTGCAGGAATCGACGATTCCTGCGCGAGAACAGGGGCTGGACCTCGCGGACGAACTCGGAGGGGAGTTCGAATCCCGCCGGACAGGCCAGGGTGAAATGCATCCCGGTCAGGGCGGCCAGTTCCGCCAGGGAGCGGGCGACGTTGTTGCCGTCTCCCACGAAGACCAGGCTCAGACCGTCCAGGCCCCCGCGATGTTCGATGGCCGTCTGCGCGAAGGCGATGGCCTGGCAAGGGTGGGACACGTCGGTGAGGGCGTTGATCACGGGGATCTTGGCCAGTCTGGCGAGTTCCCGTACCAACGAGTGCGAGAAGGTCCGGCACACCAGGACGTCCAACCAGCGTTCCAGGTTGCGTGCCACGTCCTCCAGGCTTTCGCGCTTGCCGATCCCGATGGTGCCGGCATCGAGCATCAGAGCCGACCCGCCCTTCTGGTTCATCGCCACTTCGAAGGTCACCCGCGTGCGCAAGGAGGGCTTCTCGAAGTACAAGGCGGCAGTGCGGCCGGCGAACTCGGCATCCGGTCCCCGGGTTTTCAGGAGGAGCTTCTGGGCGACGGCATCCTCGATCAATTCAAGGACGGCTTGCTCTCCCCATGGCAGGAGGTCGATGAGGTCTTTGTTCATTATCTGTTCACCGGTTTTCGGCAGGATTTTGAGGAAACAATGAAGTTAACCTAAATCGAGCGATCGGACATGTTCCTCGAATCTCCGCTACCGATGCAGGACAAGAACCTGGAGCATCCCCCCATCCCTGGGCGACCACAAGACCTCGCCATGCGCCTCCGGTGCCTCGCCCTTTCTCGGGAATCGATCGACGAGTTCGTCCAGACGCAGAAAATCGTCGCGATCCACGCGATCGATCGTGAGCCAAACGGCGATATGCCCCTGGGGAACGGGAGACCCTCCCCCCAGGGCCAGCGGCTGGAAGGCCGGCACCGGGGTCTGGTTCCTCCCGGTACCCACCACGGCCGCGTCCAGACGAAGGTCGCGACCCAACGGAGGATTCTCCAACCGCACCCGTCGCAGATACGGACCCCGAAAACGGGACCAGGCCCCCCGGGCGGAGGGGGGGATTTCCTGGGTGAGAACCCACGGCAACGTCCAGGGCTCGGCGATGGAAGTCGAGGGGCGAGAAACACCCTGCCCGCTGGGATCCAAGGGCAGGACCGTTCCCACATCCGCCTGGTAGCGCCCCACACCGGCACGCAGCTCCCCCACCAGGGCCACCAATGCGTTCAACCGGGAAACACGGACCTTGGCGAGGATCCAGGGGCCACCCCAACCCACGATCCCTACGCTCGCCACCATCGACAACAGGAACTGCCACCATCCGACCCCGCGAGGGACGATCTCCTCGGCAGGAGGTGGTTGCGGATCCACGGTGGTTTGGGTTTGGTTTTCCGGCATGAGACCCCGATCCTCCTCAAGCTAGGAAGAGATTTTCGCCCACGACTCCCCGGTTGCAGGTGCACGCGGAATATTACTCTGGTGGCTCGAATCCATCGTGGAGGCCGCGGGAATGTTCGATCACCATCGCAAACGGATCTGGGACATCGTGGAGGTCACCCGGAAACCGGGCGACCATCGCCCCACCTTCGACACGTACGACTTCCTCCTTTCCTTCCTGGTGGTGGTCAACATCGCGGCGGTCGTGGTGGAAACGGTCCCCGAGATCGCCGCCACCTTCGCTGGATGGTTCCGGTGGCTGGAAATCGTCTCGGTGACGATCTTCACCATGGAATACGTGGCACGTCTCTGGTCGTGCACGGCCGATCCGCGCTACGCCTCCTCGTGGAAAGGACGACTCAACTACGCGACGACCTTCCTTTCCGTGGTGGACCTCCTGGCGATCCTGCCCTTCTACCTGGGCACCTGGTTTTCCGGCGACCTGCGGGTCCTGTGGACGCTGCGTCTGCTGCGCCTCCTCCGGGTGCTCAAGCTGGGCCGGTACTCCTCCGCCCTGGCGCTGATGGGCAGGGTCCTGCGGCTGAAATCCAGCGACCTCCTCGCCACCATCTTCGCGCTGTTCGTGCTGATCGTGCTGGCTGCCAGCTTGATGTACCACGCCGAATTCCAGGCGCAGCCGGACAAGTTCTCCAGCATCCCCGCCTCCATGTGGTGGGCGGTCGCCACCCTCACCACGGTGGGTTACGGCGACATCTATCCGATCACCTGGCTGGGAAAGCTCGCCGCGTCCGTGATCGCCATCCTGGGCATCGGCCTGTTCGCGCTGCCCGCGGGGATCCTCGCCGACGGCTTTTCCGAACTGCGACGATTGGAACAGTCCGGAACCAAACGCTGTCCGCATTGCGGCGAAAGCATCGAACCGTGAGGGGCGAGGACGGAATCCGGTGGTCGCGCGATCAGTCGTCGCGGCTGCGCGAGGGGAGAAGACCGCCGAATCCCCTCAGGAGCCGGAGAACCCCGGAATAGACCAGCACGGCCAGCGCGATCACGAGCACGAACGGAATCGTCTCCAGGGAGAACAGGAGGATCGTCGTTGCCAGCGCCCCGGCCAGCATGGCGCCGCCCAGGAGGAGATCCCGACGGGTCCTCGCTTCCGTCACGTCTCCGAGTTCGGGGTCGTCGGGAAACCCGCGCCCTCCGCGCTCCACTCGGTAAGGAGAAACTTCATCGTCTTCCCGCACAGGGGCGCCCTGGCCGTCGTCGGGATCAATCCCGCGCAAGTGGCGCATACTCCATCCTGGCCTGCACGTGGTAGAAACGCTCCTCCTGGGGGCACCACCCCGTGAGCCAACGCCCGTACACGCAGCCCGTGTCCAGACCCTTGACGTCCGGCCGATCCACCAGGCCCCGCATGGCCCAATGCCCGAAAACGACGGGAACCGGCCAGCGGACGCAATCGAACCAAGGAGGATCCGAGGCGGAATCCAGATCCTGCCCGGAACCGTCCCAGGTGCGGATGGTGAGGAGGATGTCCCTGCGCATGTCGTCCAGCCGTTCCACCCCCGGCTCCAAGCCAGCATGGACCACCAGAAGATCGCCCAGATCCAGCCACAAGGGCCACCGGGCGACCTCCGCGGCGATCTCCTCCAGCCGAGGCCCGATCCTTTCGGCGAATTTCCGGTCCCGAGGACCGCGAAGATCCTCTGGAATCGCTTGCACGCGAAGCAGCTTGGCCTCGTGGTTGCCCTGCACGCAACGAATCCCCGCCGCGCGGACCAGATCGACCACCCCGGCGGAATCCGGCCCCTTGTTCACAAGGTCGCCCACCGCGACCAGGCGATCGCCGTCCACGGGAGAAAACCGCTGCAGCAGTTCCTCCAGCTCGTCGACGCACCCGTGGACGTCGCCGATGACGAGGGTTCTGGTCAGGCGACGATCAGAAGATTGTTGGCCGACCCGAAGGAATTGGCCACCAGTTCGCGGTCCGGATCCGGCTCGTAATGGAGACCGTCGTAGACGAACTTGTATTCGTAGCTGCCCGGCTTGAGCTTGACCACGGTGCTCCATCGGCCGGATTCATCCCGGCGCAGGGGATGCTTGCCCAACGTCCAGTCGTTGAAGGTGCCCACCAGATCGACCGACTGGGACTGGGGCGAGTAGCGCTCGAAGACCACATCCACAGAACCGGATGCCTTCTTGGGGGCGGGCTTGGCCTTCGACGCCTTGGAGACCGCGGGCTTGGCCGGGGCCACCGGAGATTTCACAGCCTTGACCGGAGCGGCAGGAGCCTTGACCACCTTCTTGGCGGCGGGAGCCGCGCTCTTGGTTGCCGGCGCCTTCTTGACGGCGACAGCCTTTGCCGGGGCCGCGGGCGACTTCACCGCCTTGGCCGGGGCGGCAGGAGCCTTGACAGCCTTCTTGGCGGCAGGCGCCGCGCTCTTGGCGACGGGCTTGGACTTGACACCGGATTTCGCGGTGGCGGGCTTGGATGCTTGGGTCTTCTTGGCTTGCACGTAGAGCCTCCTGGTCTGTGGAAATGGGACCCCGCGCTAGGATACGATTGAAATAGAACATTCGACCACCCCTGGCAATCGCCAAGCCTTCCCATCGACGCAATCTGTCGCACCCGTGGCGAGACTAGGTTTCCCGGGGATGGCCAAACCATTGGGAAGCCTGGAGGAATCGAGCACGGCCTGGTGGAACAGGCCAAGGCGCCCCTTCCTGCGGGTTGCCGAACTGGTGACCACCTTCCAACTGGTGGGCGACGCGCTTTCCTGCCTGGGCGCCTACCTCGCGGCGCGGCTCCTGTGGCCGCTCCTGATCTCGGCGAGCTGGCTTCGCCCCCTGCACGAGTCCATCCCGGAAGGCAATTGGCGCATCAACGCACTGGTGACCCTCTGCGTGATGCTCCCCGTGTTCCACGCCATCGGCCTCTACGAGGAACACCACAGCATCCTGAACATCCGGGAGTACCGGGACGTACTCAAGGGATGGTTCCTCACCCTGCTTCTGTCCCTTCTGGCCGTGTCCACCATCGAGCGCAGCTTCCAGAGCCGCGGCATTTTCCTGACGGTCTGGGTGCTCCTCCTGGCGTTCCTCCTCATGGAGCGTTTCATCGTCTACCGGATCGGCTTGAGGCTCCGTTGGCTGGGCTGGCGCGACCGACAAGTCGTGATCTACGGAGCCGGGGATTCCGGTCGGGCACTGGCCAGTAGACTTCGCGCCTCGCCCAAGGCCGGCCTGGACGTGGTGGGTTTCGTCGACGACGACCCGGCCCTGGCCGGGAGGACCGTGGAAGAGGTCGAGGTGCTGGGTGCCGGCGTCGAGCTCGGTCGGATCCTCCGCGAGTCAGGCGCTTCGGAAATCCTGATCGCCATGCCCCGGGCCACCCGCACCCAGCTTCTGCGCATCGTGGAACTCTGCCGCCGCCATGGCGCGCCCTACCGGATCGTGCCTTCCCTGTTCGATCTGGCCATCCTCCAGGTGGAATCGTCCGAAATCGGCGGGATCCCCCTGATCGGCATCCACACCCCGCGGATCTCTCCCTGGCAATCGGCCGTCAAGCGCGGTTTCGATCTTGTGGTGGCCAGTCTGATCCTGATGGCCATGCTGCTTCCGATGGCCGTTGTCGCCTTGGCGATCCGCCTCCTCGATGGTCGTCCGATCCTGTTCAAGCAATACCGGGTCGGATTGGGAGGACGCCTGTTCCAGATGCACAAGTTCCGCACCATGGTTCCGGGGACCGCCAAGTACGCCTGCTCCCCCGGCGAAAGCGCCGATCCCCGCATCACCCGGTTGGGCCGGTGGCTTCGCCGGACGAGCCTGGACGAACTGCCCCAGTTGTGGGATGTCCTGCGCGGCGACATGTCGCTGGTCGGTCCCCGCCCCGAAATGCCCTTCATCGTGGAGAAGTACGACGCCATCCAGAGGCTTCGCCTGACCGTCAAGCCGGGGATGACGGGGTTGTGGCAGATCAGCCCGGATCGCGCCGAGGCCATCCACCTCCATATCGACTACGACATCTACTACATCCGCAACCTGTCGCTGCTCATGGACATCGCCATCCTCGCCAAGACCTTCGCCTCGGTGATCCGCGGCCGAGGCGCCCGCTGACCCTAGGCCCGCACCGGCGTTCCCTGGTGGTAGAGGATCCGCAATGCGCCGTCTTCGTCGCGACGCCAAAGCGACATCCTCCGACAGGCATTGCCGCTTCCCGACACGCTGCGGTAGCGTACCAGGTAGAACCCCTCTCCCAACCTGGACACATCTCCCTCCAGGATGGCGGTTTCCCCCCGCAGGGATCGATCCAGGATCCAGCGCATCGCATCGCCGCGGTCGACCACCTCGCCGGAAGATCCCACCTCCACGAAATCCGGATGGAGCATCTCCTCCAGAAGCTCGGGCGACGAGCGGAACACCCCGTTGGCCAGCTCGTCCTCCCAGGACAGGAGAGTCTGGTGGATCTCCGAGCCGGGTTCCAGGGGACCGTTGGCTTCGACCGTCTCCTCTTCGAGCACCGACCGCGTGGACAGTCCGCCCCACCAGGTCCGGACCACGAACCACGGCAGGCGAAACAGCACCAGGAGCCAGCGCCACCAAGGAATCGGGCTTCCGTAGCCCAGGTACAATTCACTCGCCCTGGCTGGGTTCCGGGGCGTCCTGTTCGGATTCCTCTTCGGAGGAGCCACGGGCCGTTTCCGTTGCATCTCCGCCGACGAGGCTGTCCAACCGCGCCTTCAGCACCTGGTGCACCTTGGTGCTGGAGGAAATATTCCCCAGCGCCTTGCGCAAGGCCACGGTGTCCATGGGATTCTTGCCCAGATCGCGCGAGGCCAGGGCCGCGGCCACGATCTCGTCCTTGTCCGTGGAGATGTCCGCAAGCCGGACCCAGCCGGATTTCCAGCGGGATGGCGCCACCTTGACGAACTCCTCCTGGGTACCTTGGATCACCAGGAGTTGCGCCACCGAAAGGTCGCCGACCTTGGTGGACATGAAATCCGGCCTCTGGTAGAAGGCTTGGGCCACCAGGGAAACGGCCGGCTTGCCCAGCATCATTCCGTAGTTGCGCGCCCAACCTTCCGTTCCGTCCGACAGGCGGATCTTGTAGAACCATTCCTTCTTGCCTGGATTCTCCGAGGAGTCCTCGAGGAAGGTCACGGTCTCGCCAGGCTGGAGAAGGGCCAGGGACTTTCCGGAATCCTTGGCTTGGGGATAGATGGCGGTCCGCGCGGTGACCAGGATGCGAAAGGGATCCTCGGCGGCGGCACTTGTGGCGGAATCTGCCACCCCGGTGGAATCGAGGCCCGGAGCGTTCTTCGATTTCTTGCATCCCACGACAGCCACGAGAGAAAGGATCGAGAGGGCCAGGAAGGTCTTGTTGCGGATCATTCGGGAACTCCTGCCAAAAAGAAGGGAGGGTAACGGGGGACTGTCCAAGATGCGAAAAAACGTACAAACACCGGAATTTTCCTGGAATCCAGAAACCGGAGGAATGAAGGGAATTTCGGATCCGATTATATTGAAGTCATGACCGGACCCTCCGCTTCTTCGCGTCGTTCCATCGGCGTCTGCCTTGGCGCCTCCACCCTCCAGGCTTGCGAGCTTCTGGAACAACCCGGCCAGGGGGTCAGCGTCCAGCGCACCCAGGTGGCCAGCCACGATGGCGATCCCCGTCAGGTTCTGCGGAATCTGCTGGATTCCTGGGAGGCCCGGACAGCCGACGCCATCCTGTTCACGGGTCGGAAATTGCGCCGCCGCCTTTCCGCGGAGTCCATCGCCGAACCCGAGGCGCTGGAGTGGGCGTTGTCCTTCCTGCGCGCGGAACTCGGCTACACGTCTCCCATCACCGCCGTGGCCTCCCTGGGAGCCGAGAACTTCGTGGTCTACAAGCTGGACGGCGCGGACCACGTGAGCGCGGTGGAAACCGGTTCCAAGTGCGCCTCGGGAACGGGTGAATTCTTCCTGCAGCAGGTGGGTCGCATGGCTGTGGCTCCCGCCGAGGCGGTGCGGCTGGCCAAAGGCGAAGAGCCCTACAAGGTGAGCGGACGCTGTTCCGTCTTCTGCAAGAGCGACTGCACCCATGCCCTGAACAAGGGCATTCCGGTCGGGCGGGTTTCGGCGGGACTGTGCCGCATGATGGCCGACAAGGTCCTGCAGCTTTTGGAGAAGGCCGATTCCACCGGAGCGCTGGTCGTGGGTGGAGTGACCCGCAACGAAGTGATCGTGCACCACCTCAAGACCGACCTCCCCGGAGTCTCCATCCCGCCCCATGCGGATTGCTTCGAAGCGTTGGGCGTGGCGTTCCGGGCACTGCGGGAAGGGGCTCCCAAGTACGATCCCGACCACCTGTTCATCGATGCGCGCATCTCCTTCGAATTCCTCCCGGCCATTTCCGAAGGGGAATCCCTGGTCCGTTTCGCCCCGTCCTCGACAGGAACCGTCCAGGACGGCGACGAATGCATCGTGGGCCTGGACGTGGGATCCACCACCACCAAGGCAGTGGTGCTGCGGACCACCGACGACGCCGTGTTGGCCAGCATCTACCTGCGCACCAACGGGGATCCCATCGGCGCCTCGCGGCGCTGCTACCAGGCCCTCCACGAACAGGTGGGCGATGCCGCGAAGATCGTGGGGATCGCCACCACGGGATCGGGTCGGCACATCGCGGGCCTCCACGCGGGCACGCCCGCGGTGATCAACGAGATCGTCGCCCATGCCACCGGCGCCGCGCACTTCGATCCGGAAGTGGACACCATCTTCGAGATCGGCGGCCAGGACGCCAAGTACACCCACCTCACCGGCGGCGTCCCTTCCGACTACGCCATGAACGAGGCCTGCAGCGCGGGAACCGGATCGTTCCTGGAGGAGGCCGCGCGCGAATCGCTGCGGATCCCCACCGAGGAGATCGGCCCCATCGCGCTGTCCGCCGCGCGTTCCCCCAACTTCTCCGACCAATGCTCGGCGTTCATCGGATCCGACATCAAGACAGCCGTCCAGGAGGGACTCACCCGCGAGGAGATCGCCGCGGGCCTGGTGTATTCCATCTGCCAGAACTACGTCAACCGCGTGAAGGGCCAGCGCACCGTGGGTCGCAAGGTGTTCATGCAGGGCGGCGTCTGCTACAACAAGGCGGTCCCCCTGGCGATGGCCACCCTCCTGGGCAAGGAGATCATCGTCCCGCCCAGCCCGGGCCTGATGGGCGCCTTCGGCGTGGCCCTGGAAGCCAAGGAGCGCATGGAGCGCGGCGCCCTGGAGAAGGGAGCCTATTCGCTCTCCGAACTGGCCGCGCGCGAGGTGGAACGCCTCAATCCGTTCATCTGCCGCGGCGGCGCCGAGAAGTGCGACCGCGGCTGCGAGATCGCCATGCTTTCCATCAACGGCAAGCGGCACCCGTTCGGGGGCGCCTGCTACAAGTACTACGACGTCGCGCGCTCCGCGAAGACCGACCGCACGCTGCACGACTTCGTGGAACGCAGGCAGGAACTGGTCTTCGCCTCGCAGCCCGTGAACAAGTCCCACTCCGACCGTCCCCGGGTGGGCATCCCGCGGTCTTTCCTGACCAACCAGCTCCATCCCTTCTGGTCGGCGTTCTTCGGCGAACTGGGCTGCGAGATCGTGCTGTCCGACGGCGTGGAGGACGAAGGCCTGCGCCGCAAGCACACGGAATTCTGCTTCCCCGCCGAGATCGCCCACGGGACCCTGGCCAACCTGCTGGGCAAGGAACTCGACTGGGTGTTCCTGCCCAAGATCTTCTCGCTCCCGGTCCCCGGCGGCAACGGCGACCGCGCCTGGCAGTCAACGTGCCTCCTGGTGATGAGCGAGTCCTACTGGCTGCAGCAGACCTTCAGGCAGGATCTGTCCAAAGTGCGCATGCTGGAGCCGGAAATCGACTTCTCCAAGGGCTACGACACCCAGGTGGCGGTCTTCGAGGAGATGGCACAGCTCCTGGGACGCAGCCGGTCGCAGGGGCGGGACGCCGCTCGCGCCGGAGCCGCCGCCCAGGATGCGTTCGTGGGCGTGATGCGCCGCGAAGGACAGCGCATCCTGGAACGCCTGGAAGCGGATCCCAAGCGCATGGCCGTCGTGCTCTTCGGACGCCCGTACAACGCCTTCGCCAAGGAAGCGAACCTGGGGATCCCCGCCAAGTTCGCCTCGCGCGGCGTGGACGTGATCCCCTGGGACGCGCTGGCCTGGGTGGACGAGCCGGTGGACCCGGACATCAACTGGGCGATCGGACAAAACCTGTTGCGCGCCGCCCGCGTGGTGGCCCGCCATCCGCAGCTGTTCGGGACCTGGGTCACCAACTTCTCCTGCGGACCGGACGCGTTCCTGGTGGGCTACTTCCGCGACTACCAGGGGGAGAAGCCCTCCCTGACCCTGGAACTGGACAGCCATTCGGCCGACGCGGGAGTGAACACCCGCATCGAGGCGTTCCTGGACATCGTCGACAAGTTCCGACAGGTCTGGAAGCCCTCCCCCGCCGAGAAGCCGTTCATGCCCGCCGAGATCCGCATCCACGACGGCCAGGGCTGGTTCGTGAACTCCGACGGCGTGGAGACGGCCATGAAGGCCGACCCGAAGGTCCACGTGATCTTCCCCTCCATGGGCACCCTGGGCACCACCGGCGTCGCGGCCATCTTCAACGGGATCGGATTCCGCGCCACCCCGCTTCCCATGCCGGACGTGGACGTGCTGCGGTTGGGTCGCGGGCACAGCTCCTGCAAGGAATGCCTGCCCCTGCAGCTGGTCTGCGGCAGCCTCCTGCGGTACCTGCGCGACCGGTCCGAAGCGGGCGAACACCTGGTGTTCTTCATGCCCACCTCGGCGGGCGGATGCCGCCTCACGCAGTACAACGTGTACCTGCGCAAACTGGTGGCCAAGCACAAGATCCCCAACGTCGCCTTCCTGTCGCTTTCCAACACCAACGGCTACGGCGGCCTGGCCACCTCGGACGTGCTCAACGCGCTGAAGTCCATCATCCTCTCGGACGTGATGGAGGACGTGCGGATGGCCATCGACGTCCTGGCCGTGGATCCCGTCTCCGCCCGGAAGGTGTTCGACCACCAGTGGGAGCGCATTCTGAAGTGCTTCCGCGAGCACCGCGGCGAGAAGCTGTTCGAGCTGGTGGCCGACGTCGCCCGCGAACTCCACCGGATCCCGCGCAAGAAGGACATCGCCGACGTCCCCAAGGTGTCGCTGACCGGCGAGATGTACGTGCGCCGCGACGAGTTCTCCTGCCAGGACCTGGGCGAACGCTTCGCCAAGCGGGGCATCCTCGCCAAGCGCGCCCACGTCTTCGAGTACCTCGCCTACTCCGACTGGAACGTCGACAAGGACATCTGGCAGAACAAGTTCGGCCTGAAGAAGCGCACCACCCACAAGATCAAGATGTTCCTGCAGCGCGGCTACGAGAAGAAGATCAAGCGGGCCCTGTCCCGCTCCGGCTTCTACGAGTTCGAGCTGCTGGACATCCCCGGCATCGTGGAGTACGCCAAGAAGTACTTCGACGTGCGGTTCACGGGCGAGGCGCTCCTGGTGGTGGGATCCTTCTGGAAGGAGCTTCCCACCCACGCGCACGGCCTGGTGTCCATCGGACCGTTCGCATGCATGCCCACGCGCATCATCGAATCGGTGATCGCCTCGGACACTTCCAGCGCCACCAAGAAGCGCCTGGACCGGTCCATGGGCAGGAAGGCATCCTTCCCAGAAAAGGTCCTGCAGCTTCCCTTCCTGTCCATCGAATCCGACGGGAACCCCTTCCCCCAGATCGTGGACACCCGCGTGGAGGCCTTCTGCCTGCAGGTGGAGCGCCTCCACAAGACCATGAAGGAAAGCCCCTCGGCCCATTAGGCCAGTGTGTGGGTCCCCTGTGGGGACGTATGGCCATACGTCCCCACAGGGGACCCACCGAAAATCCTAAGGCAAGAACTCCACCGAGAGGTCGTCGCAGCGGAGCGTTCCGGTGGAGTTCCCCAGGGCGCAGCCGATCTTGACGGATTTTGCCTCGGGCGGCAGCGGGTAGGTCCGTTCCATGCGGGTCCAGGGCATCTTCCCGCGCACCTGGCCCACCGCCAGGAGGTTCCCGCCCACGGTGTCGCCCTTGGCCCCGAACAGCTCCACCGAGATCCGTCCGCGTTCCCAGTTTTCCTTGCCGCCGCGGATGCTCTCCGACTCCAGCCAACCGGAAACCCGCACGGACTTCGCCCCTTCGGGGACGGCCACCACCTGGCTCACCCCGGCCCAGGCCGGTTGGGCCAAGGTCACCTGGCACGCGAGCGTCCCGGACCGCGCCTGGGTGGTCGTGCGCCCTCCCCATTGGTTCCATCCCTCCAGCCCCTTCTCGAAATCGCCGTTGACCAGCGCGTTCTGGGCGGCGGCGGGCAGGGCGAGGGCGGCGATCAACAGACCACTCCGCAGCAAGCCTCGGGAAATGCGACCCGAAGCGATCCAGACGATCCTATCCATGGGCGTTCCCTTCCTTCTTCACCTCGTCCCACAGCGCATCCTGGGCGGGCAGGTCCATGTCTGACAATTTCCGGCCACGCTCGGAGGCGATTCTCTCCATGCCCCGGTAGCGCGACTCGAACTTGCGGTTGGCCCGCTGCAGGGCGATTTCCGGATCCACCCCCAGCTTGCGGGCGAGGTTCACCGCCACGAACAGCAGATCCCCCACCTCCTCTTCCAGATGGTCGGTGTCCTGTTCGGCCACCGCTTCGCGCACCTCCTGGATCTCCTCGGCGAACTTGTCCCACACGGGATCCGCCGAAGGCCAGTCGAACCCGTCCTTGGCCGCGCGCACCTGGAGCTTCTTTGCCTTCAGAAGCGCCGGATAGGTGTGGGGAATGCCGTCCAGGCGGCTGACGCGGGACTCCTTGCCCGCCTCGGTATTCTTGATGGCCTCCCAGTTCACCGCCACTTCGTCGGAATCCTTCACCGCCACCTCCCCGAAGACATGGGGATGGCGGCGCACGAGCTTGTCGGACAGTTCGTGGACCACGTCGTGGATGTCGAACTGGCTGGCCTCGGATGCCATCTGGGCGTGGAACACCACCTGCAGGAGAAGGTCGCCCAACTCCTCGCGCATGTGGGGGATCGATCCATCCTCCACCGCCTCGAGGAATTCGTAGGTCTCCTCCAAGAGGCAGTCCTTGATGCTCTGGTGGGTCTGTTCCTTGTCCCAAGGGCATCCATCCGGCGCCCGCAGGCGGGCCATGATGAGGCGAAGATCCTCGAAACCGTAGCGTTTGGCGTCCATGGCGGGAAAAATAGGTCCCTGGTTTGGGAGGGACGTCCTTCCAAGGGATTCCACGATCTATTTTTGTTCGACCATGTCGAGTTACGGACGCACCTCCTCCAATGCGATCGCCATCGCCTCCCTCCTGGCCGAGCGCTGGCCCGCGAAGACCCGAACGACGTCCCAGGAAGCGTCCAAGATCCGCGGAATCTCCAAGCCACTGGCCGCCCGCATCCTGGTGCAATTGGCCCAGATGGGTCTGGTGGAGGGAACGCCGGGCCCCCATGGAGGCTACGTGCTGGCACGTACGCCCCGGGAGATCCGGCTCTCCGAGATCGTGGCGGTGTTCCAGCGGGTGGAATCCGACGACCGCTGCGCCTACGGTCCCGGCTGGTGCGGCAACGGCAACCCCTGCCCCCTCCACGACGAGCTGACCCGTCTGGAAAGCGAGCACCTGGCCTTCCTGGAGCGCACCACCTTGAACATCTTCGTGGGCAAGAGCCCCCTTCGCTCCGCCCCATCGGCCACCCCCCTGGTCCAGGAGCCAACTTCCAAGCGTTCGACGAGGCGACTTCCCTCCCCTTGAGGGGAGGCGCATCGCACACCGGTCTTCCCGCGGGGATCCCGGGACCGGAAAAATGGGATCATGGAGGCTCCACACCGTCCTCGGCGTCCCGCAAGGGGTTCCAGCCAGGCGGCAACGACTGGATACACGCTCCATGGTCCAAGAGGTCCCTTCAACGGCGCGACGCGTCTCCATCCCCTGGTGGGCGTGGTTGTCGGTGGCGATCGGAATCGGTCTCTCGGTCACCGCCGCATGGCTGGTCCAGCGGGACATCCACGATTCCGCACAGCGGGAATTCGAGTTCGCCGCAAGCGAGATCCGCCAGAACATCCAAGCACGCTTGCGGGCCAACGAACAAGCCCTGTACGCCGGAGTCGGCCTGTTCAGCACGCTGGACACCGTGACCCGATCCGACTGGCAGTCCTTCACCCGGAACCTGCGCGTCCAGGAGTACCTGCCGGGGACGCAGGGCATCGGGTTCACCGCTTCCCTGGCGCCCGAAGAGGTGGATCCCCACATCCGCGCGATGCGAGCGGATGGATTCCCGGACTACTCCGTCCGCCCTCCAGGCAGGCGCGAGAGGACATCGGCCATTCTCTACCTGGAGCCCCAGTCCGGACGGAATCTGCGCGCCTTCGGATTCGACATGTATTCCGAACCGGTCCGACGCCAGGCGATGGATCTGTCGATGGACCGGAACGTTCCGGCGCTTTCCGGCATCGTCACCCTGGTCCAGGAAACCAAGGAGGATGTCCAGACGGGTTGCCTGCTGTACATGCCGGTGTACCACCGTGGACAACCGGCATCCACCGTGGAGGAGCGTAGACGCGCTCTGCGGGGCTGGGTCTACAGTCCCTACCGCATGAACGACCTCATGCAGGGAACGCTCCGTGGCTGGGACCTGAGGCAGAGGGAACACCCCCTGGTGGTGGAAATCTACGACGGCGATTCCGTCCATCCCGGATCGCTCCTCTACCGGTCCCGTCTCAGGACGGACTCCATCGTGGACACGGCGGTGAACCTGGTCCATCTGGATTCCCTGGAAGCATCCAATCGGCGCTGGACCCTGCGGGTGCTGCAACTGGGGACCGGCATGACCGAACGGGAACATCGGACCGCCTGGGTGGTCCTGGCGGGAGGTTCGGCCATTTCGTTCCTCCTTCTGGGGCTGATCTGGGCGCTCTCCAACACCAGGGTCCGCTCCCGGGAAATGGCCGATCGCTCCACCCGCGAACTGCGCCAGATGACCGAACGACTGTCGCTGGCGACCCGAACCGGCGGCGTGGGGATCTGGGACTACGACATCTCCACCGGCCGACTGGTCTGGGACGACCAGATGTTCAAGCTCTACGGCATCGCTCCGGATTCCTTCGTGGCCGCCTACGACACGTGGCGAAACGGGGTCCACCCCGACGACCGGGAACGCGCGGACGCGGAAATCCAGATGGCCATCCGCGGCGAGAAGGAATTCGACACGGAGTTTCGCGTGGTCTGGCCGGACGGTTCGGTGCACCACATCCGGGCCATCTCCTTCCTGGACCGCGACGGAAACGGCGCTCCACTCCGGCTGGTGGGAACCAACTGGGACATCACCCGCGAGAAGGAATCCGAGGAGGCCCTGCGCCAGAGCGAAAAGAAGATCAGCCAGCTGCTGCAGACCACCGACCAGGGAATCTACGGAATCGACGCAGAAGGCAACTGCACCTTCGTCAACCGGTCCGGACTCCAGATGCTGGGATACTCCCTGGAGGAATGCCTGGGCAGGAACATGCATCGCCTGATCCACCACAGCCATCCCGATGGTTCCCCGTACCTATGGCAGACATGCCCCATCTTCCGTTCGGGACTCGACGGAGGCGGATGCCGTCTGGACACCGAGGTCTTCTGGCGCAAGGACGGATCGAGCATTCCCGTCGAGTATTCCTCGCACCCCGTGGTCGTCGATGGGACCATCGAGGGATCGGTGGTGACGTTTTCCGATATCACCGCACGCAAGGAGGCGGAATCGGCGCTCCTGGCCTCCAACGACGAGCTCCAGGAAGCCACCATGCGGGCCAACGAGATGGCCGTCCGGGCGGAGATGGCCAACGCGGCCAAGGGCGAGTTCCTGGCCAACATGAGCCACGAGATCCGCACGCCCATGAACGGGGTCCTGGGCTTGACCGGGCTCCTCCTGGACACCGATCTGGACAAGGACCAGAGACGCTTCGCGGAAACGATCCGCCAGAGCGCGGAATCGCTCTTGTCCTTGATCAACGACATCCTGGACTTCTCGAAGATCGAGGCGGGCAAGCTGGAATTGGAACGACTGGACTTCGATCTCCGGGAAATGGTCTCCGACCTTTCCTCCTCGCTGTCCCCCCGGGTCCAGGACAAGGGCCTGGAGCTCCGCCACCGGATCGATCCGGAAGTTCCCGACCGCCTGCTGGGCGATTCCGGTCGGCTCCGCCAGATCCTCCTGAACCTCCTCAGCAACGCGATCAAGTTCACCCACCGGGGATCGATCACCTTGGAAGCGAAACTGGACGAGGAGTCGGCCGGGGATGTGCTCCTGCGCTTTGCCGTGCGGGACACCGGGATCGGGATTCCCCAGGACAAGCAAGCCCTCCTCTTCCAGAAGTTCTCCCAGGTGGACGCCTCCACGACCCGGCAATTCGGCGGAACCGGCCTGGGGTTGGCGATTTCCAAGCAACTGGCCGAACTGATGGGAGGCCAGATCGGGGTGATCAGCCGGGAAGGGGTGGGCACCGAATTCTGGTTCACCGTGCGGATGGCCAGGTCCACCGCCGCGCCTCCCGCCGACAAGCCCCTGGAAATCCCAGTCGACCTCGGGGAATTGCGGCATCGTTCCGTCCGGATCCTGCTGGCGGAGGACAACATCACCAACCAGATGGTCGCCATGGGCATCCTGGAACGACTGGGCCTGCGGGTGGATGTGGTGGCCAACGGCGAGGAAGCCGTCCACGCGCTGGAACAGTTCCCCTACGACCTGGTGCTGATGGACGTCCAGATGCCGGAGATGGACGGGCTTACCGCCACGCGCAGGATCCGCGATCGCCATTCCCCGGTCCTGGACCACAACATCCCGGTGATCGCCATGACGGCCAACGCCATGCAAGGAGACCGCGAACGCTGTCTGGCGGCCGGAATGGACGACTACGTGCCCAAACCGGTCTCGCCGCAGGCGCTGGCCGCGGCCCTGGACAAGTGGCTTCCCAGGAGCGGGGATCCGAAGACGGATTCCGTCATGCCGGCGGCATCGCCCCCGCCCGCGATTCCCCGCGCGACGGTGGTGTTCGATTGGCCCGGGCTGGTGGAACGCATGCTGGGCCAGGAAAGCCTGGCCCAGAAGATCCTGAGATCGTCGATGACGCAGATCCCCGGCCAGGCCTCCATCCTGCTGGAGCGCATGGAGACCGGGAACCTCCCCGAGATCAAGCGCCTGGCCCACGCCCTGAAGGGAGCCGTCGCGAACCTGGGAGGCGAGGAGATCCGCCTGGAAATGGAATCCCTCGAACGGCAGGCGGGGGAGGCGGACATCGCATCGATCCAGGGAAACGTCGAGCGGCTGGGGAAACGATTCGCCGCGCTGTTCGCGCAGATGGAAGCGCACCTCCGACCGTAGACGGCCCGGAGTTCATTCGTAGCGCAGGGCCTCCACCGCGGAAAGCTTGGCCGCACGAAGCGCGGGCCAGAGTCCGGCGACGACTCCCACCGCGACGGAAAGCGCCATCGCTCCGACCACGGGAGCCATCGTGAACTGGGGCTTCACGGAGATCAGTTCGTACAGTTCCTCCCCGAACAGCGACGGGATGGCCCCGAGTCCCATTCCCGCCAGGCCTCCGAGGGTGCAAAGCGCCACCGATTCGACCAGGAACTGGACTCCGATCTGGAAGGGTCGCGCCCCCAGTGCCTTGCGGACCCCGATCTCGCGGATGCGCTCGTTCAATCCGGCCAGCATGGTGTTGAAGATTCCCAGGGCACCCACGGAAAGCGACAGTCCCGCCACGATGCCCAGAAGCAGGGAGATGTTCCCGATCATCGACGAGAACTTCTCCAGGAAGTCGAACTGCTGGAAGGTGAAATCCTCCGCGCCGCGATGCAGCCCCAGGAAGACCGTCCGGAGGCGGGCGATCCCCTGCGGGATGGAGTCCGGGTCTTCCAGGCGTAGCTGCAGCGATCCCACCGTGCCCTCGGATCCCTGGAAGTGGTGCTGCCAGGTCTTCCAGGGAATGGCCACGGTCACCGCGTTGCGCCCCCAGGAACTGCGCCGGAACTTGAAGGTCCCCACCACGTCGAACATCACCCCGCCGATCGCCACGCGCGAGCCCACCAGCGAGGAACCCTTGGATGCGGCCTTGGCCTTCCACTGCTCGGCGAGAGTCCCGGCCACCAGAGCCACCTGCGCACCGGACTCGAAATCCGCCTGGGAAGGCATCGCCCCATCCTGGACGATGGCCTGGACATCCTTGACCAGGTAGTCGCGGTCGCATCCCACCAGATAGGCCCGGGTGCGGTCGCCCAGGTAGGAGATCCCCTGCCACTTGCCCGCCGTGCGCAACTGGACCACTTCCCCCGCAAGGGCGGACTCCGCCGTGTCGCCGTCCCTGCCGCGCAGGCCCGGCGAACGCGAGAAGGACCGCGCCTGCAGCGCGTCGGACGGCTCCTGGGTCTGGACGCCCACCCGTCCCAGACCGCCCATGTCGGTGACGGAATCCGTCACCATCGCCTGCAGACCCGCCACGAAGGAGAGGAGGGCCGCCAGCGCCGCCACGGCCAGCGCCACGCCCGCCATGGAAAGCAGCGCCCGCAGGGGTTGGGAACGGATCTCGCGGAAAGCCGAACCGATCCCCAGCAGGATGGAGGACAGGAAGCCGTTCATGCGCGCATCGCCTCGATCGGATCCAGGCGAGCCGCGCGCAGGGCGGGAAGAAGTCCCGCGAGGATCCCCAACCCGAAGGAGATCGCCACGCCCATGACAAGATCCGCCATGGAAACCCGCGGAGTCCATGGAAGCATCCCCTTCATGGCCAGGCCCGGCACCATTCCCGCCAGGCACCCCAGGATGCCGCCTCCGCCCGACACCAGGAGACTCTCCAGGAACATCTGTCGGAAGATCAGGCCCGAGGTCGCACCCAGCGCCTTGCACACGCCCAGCTCGTTCACCCGCGCCGACAACGAGGCCAGCTGGATGTTCAGGATGCCCACGCCGCCGGAGAGGAGGGCCACGGAAGAGATCAGGATGGTCACCAGCGACATGGCCATGAGGGTCTTCTTCGAGTCGGCGAAGAGATCGTCGTTGGTGGACAGGTCCACATCCTCTATTCCGCGATGCAAGGCCACCAGTTCGCGCCGCAGCATCTCGCGTGCGCGGGGGATGGAATCGAAAACCGCCACTTGGGCGCGGACGCTGGACAGTTCCGGATCGCCGTTGGCCTTGGTGGTCCGGTACCAGGCGATCGGAAGGGAGATCTCCATCGCGCGACGATCGAAATTCCCCGAAGCCCGGAAGATGGCCACGATCTTCACCTTCACCCCGGAGACCAGGATCTCCTGGCCAAGGGCGTTGCCGTTCTTGACCACTTGGCTTGCCACCCTGGGCCCCACCACGGCGATGGGACGTCCCGACTCCCAGGCCCCCTCGGCGAGACCGTCGACCGTTTCGAATTCCTGCGAGAGCATCTCGAAACGGCTCCAGCTGGATGCGGTGGCCATGGCCCGGATCGGTCCGGTTTCCGTCTGGATCTCGTCGCGCCCCACCGAAACCTCCGGAGCCCAGGCGTCGAACAAGGGAAGCTTGGGCTGCAGCGCATCTACATCCGACAACCGCAGACCCGGCGACTTGGAGAACAGCGCGCGTTCCTGGTCGGAGGTGGCGGTCTTGGGGGACGCCTGGAGCACCTGCGCCCCGCCCATCTGCAGGTACATCTTCCGGTTGGAATCCTCCATTCCCCGCGACAGGGAGCCCATCACCAGGAGCGCGGCCACTCCGAAGAACACCGCCGAAGCCGTGACCACCGTGCGCAGCCGGTGCGAAGCCAGTTCGCGCAAGGCCAGACGGGCGGGCAGGAGCCAGCCGCGGGTGTGGACGTTGCGACTCACGCGAGCGCGTCCATCCGACCGTCCAGGATGTGCCAGCGCAGCTGGGCGCGTTCGGCCACCTCGCGCTCGTGGGTGATCATGAGGATGGTGTTCCCCTCGGCGTGGAGCTCGTCGAACAACCGGAGGACCTCGCCGGTGGTGGTGGAATCCAGGTTCCCGGTGGGCTCGTCGGCGAGGAGGATGGCGGGCTTCTTCACCAGGGCCCGCGCGATGGCCGCACGCTGGCGCTGACCACCGGAGACTTCCAGCGGCAGGTGCTTGCCGCGCTCGGCCAATCCCAGACGGGCCATGGCCTCGTCCACCCGACGGCGACGCTCGGCGCGGGGGACGCCGAGGTACTGCAGGGGAAGCTCGACGTTCTGCCACAAGGTGAGCCTGGGCAGCAGGTTGAACGACTGGAACACGAACCCGATGGAGCGGGCGCGCAGGTCCGCACGGTGGTTCTCCGACAGGGCGCCGACCTCCTGCCCTTCCACCAGATACTGTCCGGAAGTGGCGCGATCCAGGCAACCGAGGATGTTCAGGAGCGTGCTCTTGCCCGATCCCGAAGGCCCCATGATGGCTCCGTATTCGGCCCTGCCCAGGCGGAAGTCGATCCCGTGCAGCACGGGAACCTCCTCCTTGCCCAACCGGTAGCTCTTGCGGAGTGCGCGCGTTTCCAGGACGACGTCCATCAGCGCCCGCCTCCCGGAGGGCCGCCGGGGAAACCGCCCTTGCCGGACTTCGCGGAGGCGTCCGCGGATTCGTCCACGACAAGGACCGTATCACCGGCGGCGAGCCCCGCCAAGATCTCCGTGTGGCGGTAGTCGGTCGCGCCGACCAGGATGGGAGCGGGCACGATCTTGCCCTCGCGGCGCACCATCACGGTCGCGCGCGTCCCGCTGTCGGTGGGCGAACTGGAGACCAGTTTGACAGGGGCTGGCCTCGAAACGGCGGAGTCCTTCGCCGCGGACGGAGCGGAATCCTTCGAGCCGCCCTTATCGCGCCGCCCCCCGCCCATGCCCGCCTTTGCGGTGCGCACGGCCTCGTAGGGGAGGGCCAGTTCCGCGCGCCGCTCCAGGAACACGAAATCCACCCCAACGGTCATGCCTGGCAGGAGCCCCGCGGCATCGTCGTCCAGGACCACCTCCACCGGGAACACCTTGATGGTCTTGGCGTCGGAGCTGGAACGCGCCGAACTGGGGATGAAGCTCACCTTGGCCTTGCGGGGTTTGCCGTTTTCCGTCGAGATGGTCACCGGCATCCCCAGTTTCAGGCGCACGTAGTCGAGCTCGCCCACTTCCACCACCACCTTCAGGCGGGAGGGGTCGGCGATGGTGCCCAGCGAGGTGCCGCCGTTGGCGTTGGTGGCCGACGACGCCACCATGCCCGCCACCGTGGAGAACGCGATGAGGCGTCCGTCCATGGGGGCCCGGATGCGGGTGCGGACCAGGTTGAGGGTGGCGTCCGAAAGAACCAGCTGCGAGGAGCGGAGGTCGAGTTCGGCCTTTTCCACCGCCGTCTGGAGGTCCTCGATGCGGTCGGCGCTGACAGACCCCGTGGAAAGGAGCTCCTTGGCCCTCTCCAGGTCGCGGCGGACGAGCTTCAATGCCAGCCGATTCCTGTCAACCTCAAGAGCGGCCTTGTCGCGGGCCACCACGAAGGTCGAGGAATCGATCTGGGCCACCAGCTGGCCGCGCTTGACGGCGTCGCCCTCGCGGAAGAACACCTTCACGATCTGGCCCGAGACCTCGCTCTTGATGTCCACCGAATCCAGCGGCTGCATGGTGCCGGAAAGGCGCACGGCGTCGCGGATGGTGGCGGGAGCCACCACCACGGGCCGCCCCGGGCTCTGCGCGGCCTTGTTGCAGGACGCCAGAGCGAGCATGCCCGCCAGGGCGAGGATCCCTCGTTGGAACGCGTTCATTTTTCCTCCCAGATCCAGCCATGCCGGGCAGGACCGATTCCAGTGCTCGTTTCCAGCTCGGCTTCCAGGGCCTTGGCCCCGGCGAAGGCGCTCCATGCGCTCTGCAGGGCGGCCAGCCAGTCGGTGCGGGCGGCGTCCAGGTCGACGCCGCTCTTGGCTCCGGAATTCACCGCGGCTTCCACCGAGGCCAACCGCGCCTTCTGGACCCGGGCCAGGTCCAGCGCCACCAGCAATTGTTCCTGGGAAGCGTCGTACTGGTCCAGGATGCGCTCGACCTGCCGGACCAGGTCGCTGCGCGCGGATTGGGCCTTCACCTTCAGTGAGGCCAGATCCGAAAGAGCTTGCCGATACCTGGCACGTTCCGCCCCGGAAGGCAGGTTCCAGGCCAGATCCAGGCGCGCGCCCAGGCTCCAATCGGTTCCGGGGTTCCCTCCGGGCATTCCGGACCGCGCGAAGGCCGTCGCATCCAGCTGGGGAAGGCGATTGGAACGACGCGACACCACTTCCGATTCCTGGGCGGCGAGCCTCTCCTGCGCCACCAGGATGGAGGGAGCGTGGTCCAGGGCGGATTCGACCAGCTTCGCGGTGGCCGGGAACTCGACTCGCTGGGGTTCGGGGAGTGTATCCGGCTGCGGGAAGGCGAGCCCCGAGGTATCGGCGAGGGCGGAGATCTGACGCAAGGCTTCACGCTCGGACTGACGGGCCTGCAGGAGCGACAACCGGGCCTTGCCGAAGGTCTGGTGGCTCACCAGGGTATCCAGGACGGCGATGGCTCCCGTGCGGAACTGGACCCGGGAAATTTCCAGGAGACGGCCTTGGCGGGCGGAATCGTCGGCCAGGGCCCGGACCTGCGCCCGGATGGCCATGAGATTCCAGAAGCTGGTCTTGGCCTTCTGCAAGAGGGCCAAGCCGTCGCCGCGGGCGGCCAGAAACTTCAGTTTGCGTGCCGACCGCGCCTGGGTCACCGCCTGGAAGGTGGGAGACGCATCGCCGAAACCGCGCAAAAGGGGTTGTTTCACGCTCAGGGACACCACAGCGGTGTCATCGTCCATGGAACGGGGCGGGCGTTGGGGATCGAACCGGTTGGACGCCCCCGTCCAACCCAGGGAAGCCACTGCCGCGGTGGGAAGGATCTGGGATCCCGTCACCCCCAAGCCCAGGGCGGTGCTTGTTCCTCCTGCGGATGGCCGCGAGGTTTCAGCGGAACCATCGATCCCCAACTGGGGCCCCAGACCCGATTCCGCGGCGCTCTGAGCTTCGCCCGCGGAGCGCAGATCCAGGCTGTCCGCGCGCAAGGTGAGATTCCGCCGCAAGGCGATCTCCAGGAAAGAGGCTTCCTGGGTGGCAAGCTGGCCGGAAGCGACCAGACCGAGAACGAGATTGGTGATGGGCAAGGCGACGATTCCCTCCCGACAAGGACGCCCGGCGTCGACAGGACACCGGGCATCGAGCAGTATTGACGGGAAGACGCGGGAACCGACCCGCCGATTCCCGTTTTCCCGCATGTTTCTGCAAATAACAAATCATCGAGCCCGACAGGCCATCCATCCCCGACCCGGGAAATGAGATTCACTGCATGGAGGCCCGATGCTCCCGAAGGGCCTGGCAGGAAAGCTCCCAGAGGGGCCGCAATTGGCCCTCCAGACCAGGGATCTCGTGGAACCGTTTGGCGCGAGAGGCGGCATCGATCGCATGGACCACGCCGTGGAGCTTTTTCAGACCCAGGCTGCCGCAACTGGAACCCAAGGCGTGGGCCGTGAAGCCCGCTTCCTGCCAGCGTTCGGCCCGGCTGGCCACCTCGATGGATTCGATCGACTCCAGGGAAGTGTCCAAAAACAGGTCCACCATCTTGGAAACGAACGTCATCTGGCCGTACTTGCGAAG
>Ga0116170_10000673_pt1 | contig 35663 bp, 31 predicted proteins | sample AD_JPNHW1_MetaG_FD_89797 | JGI IMG/M metagenome (GOLD analysis project Ga0116170, IMG submission 89797) | Active sludge microbial communities of municipal wastewater-treating anaerobic digesters from Japan - AD_JPNHW1_MetaG | ecosystem: Engineered > Bioreactor > Anaerobic > Digestate | place... | reverse complement strand
TGGTATCGGGTAAAATTTGTAGGGATTTATAATCCTAACTAATCAATATATTTGCCGTCAAAAAGCCCCATAACCATATTTACCTGATCAGACATCATAACTTTTTGGGTTGTTTTTTCAGGCAAATTTTCTGTTGAAACAATTTCTTCTAAATTTTCTTCTTGAATTTCTTCTTCGGGCAAATTTTCCGACTGAGTTTGTGCTGTTTCATTCAGCTTTTTTTTTTCAACCGGAGCGGTAGTCGGTTCAATTATTTTGTCATTGTCAGATTGAAGTCTTATGACAACGCTTATATCTTGCGAACTAAAAAATTCTTCGGCAACATTTTTAATGGATTTTTTCTTTTCATCCGAATTCAAAAGCAGACTGTTTCTGCAGGCTATGGTGACTTTTTGGGGAGAAAATTCCACAGGAATGGAATGTTGGCTTACCATGGCGTAAGTCGGAGGGCTTTTTTGCTTAAGCAAAAGTAAAAATTGATTCCAGCTTTCCATAAAATTGTCTTTATTTTGTTGTTTTGGCTGTGGCTTGGGCTCAGTCTTAGGCATAGGCGAAAAATCTTTTATTTCAAGTTTTTCTTCAATTTTTTGAATAACTTTTTCAACGCTTATTTTTTCATCTTTTTTTACCGATTCTGTTTGTTTGGCGTTTTCCGTAACCGATTTTATTGGCTCTGTCGGAATCGGAGCAGGTTGTGTAGTGTATTGCTGAGGGTTGGCAGAAACACCGCTTGTTTCAAGCCTTGAAAGTCTTTCTTGAAGAGCAATCAGCGAAGAGTTTTGAGCCATATTCGCCAAATCTATCATTGCGACTTCAAGCCAAAGATGCTGAGCATTTGTGGTCTTAAGTTCTTTAATATAATAAGAAATTCTTTCGATAAGAAAAACTATTTGATGAATTTCTGCTTTTTGCATCTGTTCTTGAAGGATTTTTATTTGAGAATCGTTAAGTTGGGTCAAATCAATTAACAACGTTTTATCCGTACAATTTTTTACGATAAGAAGATTTTTGAAATAACCCAACAAATTTAGCATAATTTGAACAGGCTCGTTTCCCGAGTTATAAATTCTCTCCAAGCACTCTATTGCTTCTTGCGTTTCTGAATTAATTATATTATTAGAAAGCTTATGCAACAAATCAAAAGAAAGTCTTCCCAAAAGATTATTAACGTCTTCTGCGTTAATTTTTTGAGAATCTCCCAAAACACTAACTTGGTCTAAAAGGGCTAAAGAATCTCTCATTCCGCCTGCAGAGTTTTTGGCGATGGTAAAAAGAGCATCGTTATCAATATTTATTTTTTCCTTTTGGGCAATTTCTTTTAAATAAGCAATTATGTCGTCTGTGGTAATTCTTCTGAAATCAAACCTCTGGCAGCGGCTTGTAATGGTTTCCAAAACTTTGTGAGGCTCTGTTGTTGCAAGAATAAAAATTACATGCTCCGGTGGTTCTTCAAGTGTTTTTAAAAGGGTGTTAAACGCCTCTTTTGTAAGCATATGGACTTCATCTACTATATAAATTTTATATCTGCCGTTTACCGGTACGTACTGGATTTTTTCTAAGATGTTTCTGGCGTCTTCGACTTTTCTGTTGCTTGCAGCGTCAATTTCAATAACATCAACAGGAATTGAGTTTGTAATTTCAATACAGCTGGGGCACAATCCGCAAGGAGTAACGCTCTGCCCTTGAATACAGTTAAGCGATTTGGCAAGGATTCTTGCGGTAGAAGTTTTCCCCGTACCCCTTGGTCCTGTGAACAAATAAGCGTGCGAAATTTTGTTCAAAGTTATTGCATTTGCAAGAGATTTTTTAATGTGCTCTTGACCTACAATTTCTTCCAGCGTCTGCGGACGGTATTTTCTGTATAAAGGAACGTACTTTTCGCTCATTTTATCCTTTTGATTCTATAATTGCAAGATTTTTGAATTTTACCCCTCACCCCAACCCTCTCCCTCAAGGGGCGAGGGGGTTTCGGCGACCCTTCTCCCCTTGCGGGAGAAGGTGGCTGAAAGCCGGATGAGGGGTATTTCCCTCACTTGCAATTTTTAATTTTACCAATAAGATTATTATAGCTTAGTAAAAGGAAAATTTAAACAATTATGAATTTAATTAAACCTGAAAAATTAAAAAAGGGCGATACAATAGGTTTTATAGCACTTTCAGGCACTGTTGAAAAAGAAGAAAACATTTACAGGGCAAAAGAATACTTTGAAAAAAAAGGGTACAAGGTTGTTTTTTCTAAAAATATTTTCGATAAAAACCGCTATCTTGCAGGAAAAGACGAAGATAAAATTAAAGAATTACACAGATTTTTTAAGGACAAAAATATAAACGCAATTCTTTGCGCAAGAGGCGGCTATGGCACAATAAGACTATTAGATAAAATCGATTTTGAATTAATCAAAAACAATCCCAAAATTTTTGCAGGCTATTCCGATACAAGTGCGCTTCAGGCAATGATTTTGAAAAAAACAGGACTCATAACTTTTTATTCTCCTATGGCGCAAAGTGATTTCGGGGTTGAAGAAGTTTCAAAAGTTACAGAAAAATCTTTTTTTGAAACTTTGCAAAATGTTGGGGAACTTATGCTCTTACCCGAGCGCAAAGAGGCAAAAGTTTACTTTGAAGGCGAAGCAAAAGGTGTTTTGTTCGGCGGAAATTTAGCCACGCTTGTTTCTCTTTGCGGGCTTGATTTTATTCCAAGCGAAAAATTTATTTTATTCATTGAAGATTTAAACGAGCCTGTCTATAAAATAGATAAAATGATGACCCAGCTTTTGAATATTGAAAAGTTCAAAAAAAATATTTCAGGAATAATTTTGGGTGATTTTCTTAAAAACGGGAATAAAAAATATTTTGACGAACTGTTTTTTGAAATCGGGGAAAAAATTAAAAAGCCGATTTTGTCGGGATTTAAAATAACCCACGCTCACGAAAAAATAACCCTGCCATATGGTGCACAAGGTTATCTTTCAACTAAATCCAAAAAATTAATTTTTAAAAGTTTTTAATTGTTTATTAATATCTTTCAATTCAGCATTAAGAGCATTTATATTTTCTTTGTATTCTTGAATTGAACTCATAACAGAAACACAATCACAATCGTCTGTGTGAAAACACGGGCTGATGTTTGAAAGTCTTTTAAGCTCTTCAAGATTGTTTCTTAATTCTATTATGATTTCTTGTTTTCTTTCAATCAAATTATCATAGCAGTCTTTACCTTCCCAGAAATTTTTACAAGGATTTTCGTGTCTTACCGCAACTTCTTCAGAATTATTTCCAAACTTGGGTCGATAACTTGTTGAGGTCTTAATACTTGGTATAACGGGCATAATGTTCATAATTTCTCCTTTTAAAACACTTTCAGCTTTTCAATTTAAATAAACCTCATAATAATTTTTTTTGCTAGTTTATAGGCAAAATTTATACAAAACTTAATATTTTTTTGAAAAAATTAATTTAAAATTAATTTAGGTGAGGATAAAAGTTTTTTGGGGTAAAATGAGTAAAGCGGATATTTAAAAAGGACAAAGATATGTGGGATTATACCGAAGAAGTAATGGATCATTACAGAAACCCCAGAAATGTGGGTAAAATTGATGATGCAGATGCGACAGGAGAAGCAGGCTCTCTTGCCTGCGGAGATGCGCTTAAAATATATTTAAAAATAGATAAAAACAATATTGTAACCGATGCAAAATTTCAAACCTTCGGCTGCGGTTCTGCCGTTGCAAGCTCAAGTGTTTTGACAGAAATGATTATCGGTAAATCTATTGATGAAGTTAAAAAAATAACCAACAAGGACATTGCAGATAAATTGGGTGGGCTTCCGCCTGAAAAAATGCACTGTTCTGTTATGGGACACGAAGCTTTGGAAGATGCTCTTAAAAAATATCTGGGCGAAGAAACTTCTGAGGCTAAAAAAGACAAATTAATTTGCAAATGCTTCAGTGTTACAGAAAATCAAATTTTGAATGCGATTAAAGAAAACAATCTTAAGACAGTAGAAGACGTCACAAATTATACAAAAGCAGGCGGGGCTTGCGGGCACTGTAAAGGGGACATTCAGGCTATTTTGAATAAGTTTTACAATAAAAAAACAAAAACAGAAGAAGTTCCAAAGCTGACTGCAGCTCAAAAAATTCTTAAAATTAATACAATAATAGAAAACCGTATTTCGCCGGAATTAAGAAAAGACGGGGGCGACATAGAGCTTGTTGATATCGACGGAAACAAAGTATATGTAAAGCTTAGAGGTGCTTGTTCCGGTTGCAAAAATTCAACACTTACACTTAAAAGCTTTGTTGAAATGACCTTAAGAGAACTTCTTAAAGAAGAAATCGAGGTCATTGAAGTACAAAATTAAAGTCAAAAGGATTAAAAATGACAAGAAAAATGGTATATCTGGATAATAATGCAACTACAAAGGTTGATGAAAAAGTTTTGGAAGCAATGCTCCCTTATTTAAAACAAAATTACGCAAATCCTTCGAGTATATATAGTTTTGGGGGAATTTCAGCTCAGGCAATCAGAAAAGCACGCGTGCAAGTTAGAGATTTCGTGGGTGCAAAAAGCGAAAAAGAAATAATTTTCACAAGCTGCGGTTCTGAAAGCGCAAATACTGCTATCAAAGGGGTTTTGGATGTAAATAAGACAAAAAAACATATCATTACAACCAAAGTCGAGCATCCTTGCGTTTTAAGCCTTTATAAAACACTTGAAAAACAAGGCTACAAGGTGGATTACATAGGAGTTAACGCAAACGGCGAATTGGATTTGGATGAATTAGAAAATGCTGTAAATGCTGATACTGCTTTGGTTTCTTGCATGTGGGCAAACAATGAAACAGGAATAATTTTTCCTATCAAAAAAATCTCGCACATTATAAAGTCAAAAAACAAAGAAACAAAACTTTTTGTTGACGGGGTTCAGGCAGCAGGTAAAATTCCTATGAATGTTGAAGATGCAGGAATTGATCTTCTTGCTGTTTCGGGACACAAATTTCATGCGCCAAAAGGTGTCGGTGCACTTTATGTCAAATCAGACACTCTTATTTCACCGCTTATAATCGGCGGTCATCAGGAAAGGGGCAAAAGGGCAGGCACAGAAAATGTTCCTTATATTGTCGCCATAGGCGAAGCCGCCCAACTTGCACAAGACGCGCTTGACTTTGAAGCCACAACTGTAAAACATTTAAGAGATAAGCTTGAAAATTCTTTAATTAAAAATGTGTTCAACGCAAGATTAAACACTTCTCTAAACAATCGTGTACCGAACACTACAAACATAGGTTTTGAATACGTTGAAGGTGAACTTATTTTACTGCACTTAAGCGATATGGGAATCTGTGCAAGCTCGGGAAGTGCCTGCACATCAGGTTCTCTTGAGCCAAGCCATGTACTAAAAGCTATGGGAATACCGTTTACAGCACTTCATGGGAGTGTACGGTTCAGTTTAAGCCGTTTCACAACCGAAAAAGAAATAGACTATGTGATTTCTGTTGTCCCCAGAGTCATTGACAAATTGATTAAAATTTCGCCGTTTCAGGAAGAATTGGCCACATTGAGAAAGCATAAAAGTTAATCAAATTGGCGTCATGCCGGAACGAACAGCCAAAATACTCCGAGTGTAGGTTATCATATAAATAAAATGCCCATATAATTTGAGTATATGGATATTGAAAAAGCAAGCGGAAATAATTTTTTTACCGCTGCGCCTCTTGATAATGCGCAGGGAAATTTCTTTGCGGCTTTCGGTAATGTTCAAAATTCGATTGGACAAAAAAAACAAAGTCCTCATCGACTTAACGATTATGATTCAAATATTTTGGAAAATACCGCCTATCAAAAAATTTCTGATGATATGTTAAAAATTGAGCATAGAATAGGAATTCTTGAAGACACTTTGACAAAGATAACAGCTGAAATTGAAGCATTAAAGTCTTTCGGAGATTCAATTCAGATAAATTCGCTTATAGATAAAAAACAGCTTATTGAAGAAGAAATCGAAGAATTAAACAGAAGATATTCGGAATTGGGCTTAAGTGCAAAAATTTCAGGACAAATTGCATCTGTTATAAGGTTGTCGTCAAAAAATAAAGCAGGTATTTTTTCAAAGATAAAAAATTTCGTATCAAAAAATATATTGGCAAGATTTTTTAAAAAAATCAATTATCGTGAAAATATAAAAGATGCATTGGTAAAACTCTCCAGTATTAATTCAAACGTGGATGATTTAATAACAATGCACACTCCTTACGGCGAGACCTTCAGCCGATACGAAAAACTAACTGCTTATATCAATAAAGCAAATTCAATTCACGCACAAATATCTAAAAATTTAAAAGAAATAAAATAGTTTATAAAAGCTTTTTTTTGAAGTATAATTGACATAGTTACAGGCTAAGGAGAGATTATGAAAGAGCTTTTAAAAAAATCAGCAGCGCAACAGCATAAGATGATTAAAAATAAAGAAATTTCTGCTGTCGAATTAATTCAGGCAACTTTTGAAAGAATTGACGAAGTTGAAGATAAAATAGGCTCGTTTAATTGTTTAACAAAAGAAGTCGCCTTTGAAACGGCAAAAAAAGTTGATGCAAAAGTGGCAAATGGCGAAGAATTACCGCTTCTTGCAGGAGTTCCGCTCGCACTCAAAGACAATATGAACTTAATCGGATACCCGACCACCGCGTCAAGCAAAATTCTTGAAAATTTTATTTCTCCTTATAACGCCACAATAACAGAAAAACTTTTGAACAATCTTGTTCCTATCGTGGGAAAAGCCAACTTAGACGAGTTTGCGATGGGAAGCTCCACCGAAAACTCTGCTTTCAAAAAAACTTATAACCCTTGGGACTTAAAAAAAGTTCCCGGGGGCTCTTCAGGAGGTTCTGCTGCAAGCGTTGCAGCTTGTGAAGCAGCATTGTCCCTGGGTTCTGACACAGGCGGCAGTATCCGATTGCCGGGAAGTTTTTGCGGAATAATCGGGATGAAACCAACTTATGGAAGAGTTTCCAGATACGGGCTTATAGCTTTTGCATCTTCATTGGACCAAATCGGTCCTTTTGCAAGAACAATCGAAGATGCTGCAATGCTTTTGGAAGTCATCGCAGGTCTTGACCCTAAAGATTCAACATCTTTAGACGTGCCGGTTGAACCCTATTCAAAAATGCTTGACACCGACATTAAAGGAATGAAAGTGGGCGTTATAAAAGAACTTTTAGCTGAAGGTGTTACAGATGATGTTAAAAAAGCAATTGAAAACGCCATTGATTTTTATAAATCCGCAGGCTGTGAAATCAAAGAGGTTTCACTGCCTTATCTTAAATATTCAATAGGAATTTATTACATTCTTGCAACAGCAGAAGCCAGTTCGAATTTGGCACGCTTTGACGGTGTTAAATATGGTTACAGAGTCAAAGATGCTAAAAATCTTATGGAAATGTACACTAAAACAAGAGCAGAAGGCTTCGGCCCCGAAGTTAAACGCCGTATAATGTTGGGAACTTATGCATTAAGTTCGGGCTATTACGATGCTTATTACAGAAAAGCGCAACAATTAAGGGCTTTGGTTAAGCAGGATTTTGACAGAGTGTTTAAAGAAGTTGATATTTTAGTTTCTCCAACATGTCCTAACACAGCATTTGAAATGGGCGCAAGAGCAGATGACCCGCTTGCTATGTATTTAACCGATATTGCGACAATAAGCGCAAACCTTGCAGGGATTCCCGGTTTGAGTGTTCCTGCAGGCTTTGATTCTTCAGACATGCCAATCGGATTGCAAATTTTAGCACCTGTACTTCAAGAAGTAAAATTGTTTAATGCGGCCTATAAATTTGAGCAGGCACACGATTTTTATACAAAAATCGCGCAGGTTTAAATTTTTCTAATACTTCACCATAGAAACAATTCTGACATCTTTAGGAAGTTTTGCTCTGCCGTTTAGTGCTTTTAATTCAATAACAAAGCCGCATCCTACAATCTCAGCACCGGTTCTTGTAACAAGATTACACGCTGCAGCTGCAGTTCCTCCGGTTGCAAGTAAATCATCTAATATGAGCACCCTGTCGCCTTTTTTAAGCGCATCTTCGTGGATTTCCAGAGCATCAGTGCCATATTCCAGCTCATAAGTTTCTTTTATTGTTTTTGCGGGAAGTTTATTCGGTTTTCTGACGGGAATAAAACCTGCATTAAGCTTGTATGCAACGGGCATGCCAAAAATAAAGCCTCTGGATTCCATTCCGACAACGTAATCAATTTTCTCGTCTTTAAACTGTTCGCACAGAAAATCCACCATTAATCGAAGTGTTTGTTTATCTTTAAGCGCGGTTGTTATATCTCTGAACATAATCCCTGGTTTTGGAAAATCTTTTATACTTCTGATTGTGTCTTTAACTTGTTCGATTACTTGTTGTGTCATTTTTCTCCTTTTCTAAGTAAATAGGTGAATAAGTTAATAAGTGAATAAGTGCATTTTATATAATTTAAATTTTTAAATAATTGAACCTATTCATCTATTTACCTATTCACTTATTCACTTGACATACTAATTCCTGTGCTTTTAAGTGCTGTTCTTCTTCCAAAACAAGCCCGTGAGTTGTTTTTCCCCAATTCATATCTTTTTTGCAAAACAGTATTTTAAAACATATCCACATAACAACCGGAAACCATATTACCAACATATATAAGGCTGTTTCAATCGCTTGTTTCAGGGCTTTTGATCTCGGAACATTATCATATCTTCTAAGACTATACCTTATTGCCAAAACAAAGCAAACAGCTATTGCAAGTCCCATTGTCAATGAAGAAAACGCATAATTTATCGGCTTAACTCCTGTTGCAACGCGTCCGACCTGAAAAAATATTTCCATTAAGAGCCAAATCGGCATTAAGAATTCGGAAATATAAGCTGTCATATCAAGACTTGCTCTTAAAGACATTTCTTTTGAATTCAGAACATCACCAAAGTGTTCTAAATATCTTCTGATACTGCCTTCAAGCCACCTTCTGCGCTGCCTGAAAAGCGGTATAAGATAAACTACTCCTTCTTCATAGACAACCGTGTCGGAACAAAATCTTACGTCCCAGCCTTTTATATGAAGTTGAGTTGACATGTCCAAATCATCGGTAATTGTATAATTATTCCAGCCGCCGATGTCTTCCAGTGCTGCCCTTTTTATCAATTCTCCGTTCCCGCGAAGCTCTACTGCCCCTTTAACCGCATCTCTACCGACTTGAAAGTGTGTATCCAAAGTGTATTCGTTATTTTGGCAGCGGGTTAAAAAATTATAATCTTTATTGCTGATGACTTTTCTTGCCTGAACAGCTCCGACATCTTCACTTTCAAGATGAGGCACGAGTCTTGAAAGAAAATCAGGCTGAACTCTTGCATCTGCATCAAACACAAGTATCGCCTCACCTTTTGCAAGTGCCATAGCTTCATTTAGGACTGCAGATTTACCAGGATAAGCGTCTTTTGGGCGAACCATTGCTGTTACTTTATCGTATTTTTTTTCTAAGTCTTTTATAACAGATGCGGTATTGTCATCACTTCTGTCATCAATTACTATGACTTCAAATTTTTCGTAAGTTATGGCTAAAACATTTTCAACTGTCTTTGAAATAACTCCCTCTTCATTGTGTGAAGGAATCATGATCGTGACAAAAGGTTTAAAATTTTCGTTTATTACTTGCGGGTTTTTTCTTAATTGGCGTCTTTTGTGAAGAGTTGCAAGGTGCATGTAAAAAGCATATACGAGCATCGCACAGCATAAAAATACAAGCCCCCATAGGGTGTTGAAATAATTTTGAAAAACATATAAAAACACTCCAAGTCCAAAAATTATTGCAAATAAAACAATTCTTTCTCTCATTTAATACCTGCGTAACCTCATTGCATACTCACTTAAAATATCGGCAACCTTGCTTTTCGCATCAAGCTCCAATGACATTGTAGCAAAAAATTGGGCATGTTTCTTATATTTGTCATCTTTCATTACTTTTTGTGTACAATCATAAAGTTTTTGAACAGTTAAATTTTTGTGCGTAACAACCTCTGAGACTTGTAATTCTGCCATTCTTCGAGCATTATTTTCTTGTTCGATTTGATTTAAGTCCGGAACAATAACAGAAGGTTTACCCAAAGATAAAATTTCCATAGCCGTAGAATGTCCTGCTTGGGCAATGACAAGGTCTGCGGTTTTTAAATAAGGCGAAATATCTCCAATCATGCCTTTAATGCTTACGTTTGAAGGTATTTTTTCCGCTTCAAAGAAAGTGAAAATTTCAAAATCAACCTCGGGCATTCTTTCGGCGACCGCCAAAATGCAATCAAAAAGAGGTCTTCTATAGGCATGCCCGCCCAAGGATACAACAACATAAGGTTTGTCAGTGTTTCTTTGTATTAAAGGAACGCTGTTAATATCAAAATTAACCAAAGGTCCTACAAAGCGGGTTCTTTTCATGATTTTTCTGTTGTGGCTTAAATTGGGTAAACAAACCGTATAAGGTGGCGGAAAATCAGGAATAAGAATTTCTTCGGTTGAACTTAAATACATGCGCATCCAGGAATCAAAAGAAACACCTAAAAGCTTGACCAGCCAGTTATCTTGCTGAAAAAACGGATAAAAAGCACTCTGGTTTGTAATTGTAATACAAGGCAGTTTAAGCTTTTCAGCCGCCATGACAGGAACCATGCGGCCGTCCGCAACAACGCATGACGCCCCTGAATTTCTTATTATATCGACTTCTTCATCGACAAGTTTATTGAATTTTACCACCCAGCCTTGATTTTTAACTATCGTTTTTGCGACATCAAAAGCACCGTCTTGTCCTACAAATTCCAATTCCTGAGAAATCTTTTGGCATGGAATTCCATGCTCTTTAAGTCTTTCCAAAGCATAGCCGTAAGTGCCTATAAGATAATTTTTTTTGTCTAATTTGGTTGAAATAGCTATGGCTCTTGAAGAATGGCCGTATCCTTCCGAGCTTATGGAAAAATAAATTTTATTCAAGAGTTTGTCTTTTGGCTTGAAAAGTCTTGCTATTTTGTTAAATTCATCTCTGAAAATCATATTTAACTTACCTCTTCCAACAATATTATAGTCCAAATATATGTTTTTTTGGGAAAAATTATATTAATTTTCGTAAAAATACTTGCGTTTTATTTTAGTTTCAATATAATAGTCCATGTACACATTAAGAAAGGGGTTTATTATTATGAACAAAGAAGAATTAGTACAAGAGATAGCTAAAAAAGCTAAAGTTACTCAAAAAGATGCAGGAGAAGTTCTCGGAGCATTGGTAGATACTATCCAAAAAACTGTTGCTAAAGGCAAAAAAGTTACTTTGGTTGGTTTCGGAACTTGGGAACCACGCAAAAGAGCTGCTAGAAACGGAAGAAACCCACAAACCGGTAAAGAAATTAAAATTGCAGCTAAAACTGTACCTGCATTCTCTGCTGGTAAAAAATTCAAACAAATCGTTAACGGCAAATAGTTTCTGCAATTAACGGTTGTTAATTTTTTAAAAGGTGTGTAATTAATTACACACCTTTCTTTTACGTCATTGCGAGACAAGAATTAGCAGATAATCCTTAAAGCATCCACCGAAGCAATCTTTACGTACTTAATTTAATATATTTTGAGGAGCAAACGCCTTTAATTTTGCTGATTTTATCCAAAACATCACTATCAACGGCTTTATCTGTATTTATAATCATAATCGAATTTTCGCCGGTTTTTTGAACGACATGCATATGATTTATGTTAATACCATGCCCGCCTATTACAGTTGCAACTTGTGCAATCATTGAAGGTTTATTTTCATGCGGCACTAAAATCAGATGTTTTTCAGGTTCAATACTTGTTGTGTATTGGTTAATTTTTACTATTCTTTGCATGTTTTCTGCAACCAAAGCTCCTGAAACCGTTGCTTCTTGAATATCTGTAATCAATTTTACACTTAAAAGTCCTATGTAATTGCAGGTTTTGTCGGTTTTTGACGTTGTGACAGAAATTCCTTTTTGCTTAGCTAAAACAGGGGCATTAACAAAATTGACATTTTCAACAAAAGAAGAAAAAATTCCTTTTATAATTGCAACTTCAAGCGGAGAAATGTCAAGTGAAGTAAGATTTCCCGTTGCAGTTATTTCTATTGATTTTAGATTTCCGCTGACTATCTGCATTGCAAATTCGCCGATATTTTGTGCTATTTGCATATAATCTTTTACAGGCTCAAGTTTGTCCGGCTTCAAAGAAGGAATATTAACCGCACTTGAGGCAGAGCCTCCCGTCAAGACTTCTTTTATCTGATTTGCAACATCAATTGCAACATTAAGCTGGGCTTCTGCTGTACTTGCACCCAAATGCGGAGTTAAAACTATATTTCCTTCAATATTTATAAGCGGGGAATTTTTGATATTAGGCTCATCTTCATAAACGTCAATCGCTGCAGCACTTACCTGACCTGATTCCATAGCTTCTTTAAGTGCGCTTTCATCAACTATTCCACCTCTTGCACAATTTATAATCCGAACTCCTTTTTTCATTTTAGAAATTGTGTCTTTATTGATAAGGTGCGTCGTTTCTTTTGTTTTTGGCGCATGAATTGTTATAAAATCACACTTAGCCCAAAAATCATCCAATTTTGAAACATATTGAGCCCCGATAGCCTCCACCGTTTCTTTTGAAGTATAAGGGTCACAGACTAAAACCTTCATCCCTAAAGCCGTCGCTACATGCGCAACATGAGAGCCTATTTTTCCGAGCCCGATTATGCCGAGCGTTTTTCCGAAGACTTCGACTCCTGTGAATTTTGAACGCTCCCACAGCCCCATTTTGGTGGATTGAGAAGCCTTGGGTATGTTTCTTGCCATTGAAAGCATCAGGGCGATTGTGTGCTCTGCAGCGGCGTTTGTGTTGCCGTCGGGGGAGTTTACCACTATAACACCTTTTTGAGTGGCGGCTTCGACATCAATGTTATCCACGCCGACACCTGCCCTGCCTATGATTTTCAGGTTTTTGCCCGCTTCAATGACTTTTGAAGTAACTTTGGTTTCGCTTCTGACCATAATCGCATCATAATCGCTTATCGCCTTACACAATTCATCTTCAGCCATTGTGGGCAACATATCCACCTGAATGTTTTTGCCTTCAAGTAAAATGTTTTTCGCTATTTCATTAATTTTGTCTGTTACTAATACTTTCATATTATTCTCCAATAGTCTAACCCGTCGTTGCGAGCGAAGCGAAGCAATCTAACCAGTGAATAAAGCGGGTTGGATTGCTTCGTCATTTCATTCCTCGCAACGACGCGAAAGTATCTGACATAAGTCAAATATATCTACGTGCGTAGCACTTCGCAATGACACAATAATTGTATCAACAACAAATTTTTTCTACAATATTACAAATTGTAAACACTAATTTTAAACCGCTAAGACCCAGTTATAGTGCCCAATAGAATTAATATAATAGAATAGAAAAATTCTTTTTACTAGCAAATTATTTTTTGAGAGTTTTTTGAGCAACTATCAAAATTTATTTATTTAAAATACAGGAGAAAATTATGAACATTACACCCGTAAATAATTTTAGCGTTGCACGACAAAATTACAACACCAACAAAAAACAACCGGTATTTACATCAAATGTAGTAGTCACTGATGAAATAAAACATAATATGAAAGAATTTGCTTCAATGGAAGCTGTTTTAGCATTTAAAAATTTTAAGGAACAATTACAAAATGATGGAAAAAATAATATAATCCGTATTAATTCTTATGACATGATTTCACTTGAAAAATCTTTTTACATAACTGTTTATGGAGATTATTATAACGATATCGATTTCGATTTCTTTAATCCTAACCCGTTTATAAATGACAATGCTGCTGATTCTGATTCGATTAGTTATGAAAATGCCAATATAGAAAACTTGAACGAAAATTTAAAGCAAGTTTATCAAAGAATAGAAGATAAAAGAGTCAACTTGAAAACGAAGAAAGCCTTAAAACCAAAAAAGCTGAAGAAGAAAAAATAAGACAAAAAGAAATAGATGATTTATAATTAATAAGGTGGGCATTGCCTGACCTACTATTGCTTATTGTCATTGCGAGTGAAACGAAGCAATCAAAAAAATACTCAAACTTTAGCATGTAGGGTGCAGATTTCTGCACCGCTTGTTGTCGGTGCGTTTGTGCGGACGAAATAATCCAAAATTCCTTTCCTTTTGCATTAACGCACCCTACTGCTACGGCTCGTTCCTTGCCTTTAAAAAGGACAAAACCCAATCTAATATAATACCTTCTTACATTTACTCTTTATCCCTAAAACGGTTTTGTTTGGTTAAGTTTCTGTCTTAATTCTCTGAATCTTGCAATGTCTTCCTGAGCCTTACCCGATTCTTTGAAGACTGCTTGAGTTGATGGATGAACCATTAAAACATAATCCATGTGGATTTCTAAAAAATTATATCTTCTGGGTGTTTGGGTTGAATTTCTGGAATAAATTTCGGCATTAGTGACAGCAAGAAATCTTCTTTCGCGGTCGTTAAGCAAATCTGTCAATTCACGGTTAGTGCTTGTGTATTTTGAAACATGCACAGTGCCTTTAATATCATGATCAACTGTTAAAATACTTACTTCTATAGGAATTGTATCTATATGTTTTGCCATTGCCCACCCTTATCTTTTAAATCTCTTTTCTTAATATAATACATTTTAAAAAAATTGTCTATGTGTTAAGTTTTATTTTTTTTTACCTGCACGTTTCTGTTTAATTCTGACACCTTCTACTTCGTGAACATTTTCTATGGCGATAAAAGACTGCTTATCGATTAAATTTACTAACTCTTTAAGTTTTACAAGTTCAAGTCTTGAGATAACGCAGTAGATTATTTTTTTATCTTCGCCTGTATAGCCGCCTTTTCCGCTCAAATAAGTTACGCCCACGTCAAGTCGTTTGATGATTTCTTCGCCGATTTTTTCTGCGCGGTTAGAAATTATAGTTACGGATTTTGATTCGTTAAGACCTTCCAAAACAATATCAATAACTTTATAGGCTATAAAATAAACTAAAATTGAATACATAGCCCTGTCCCAACCGAACAGAAATCCTGCGGCGGTATAGATAAAAAAGTTAAAGAACATAATTATTTCGCCGATAGAAAATCCTGCTTTTTTGGCAAGTTTTATTGCCAAGATTTCTGTTCCGTCTAAAGCGGCATTGCTTCTTAAAATAAGCCCAACGCCAAGTCCCAAAACAACTCCGCCAAAAACAGTAGCAAGCAAAAGATCATCGGTCACATGCATTTTATGAAAGACGTTAACACTCAAAGAAAGCATTGTTATAGCGTAAGCTGTTTGGACGACAAAAATACGTCCCAGTTTTTTAAGCGCAAGAAATATGAAGGGAAGATTTAAGCAAAACAGTAAAATACCAAGATTTATTTTGGTTAAATAGCTTAGCATAATTGAGATTCCGACAATTCCGCCGTCAATCATACTGTTTGGAATTAAAAATCCTTCTAAACCAAATCCTGCAATAAAGGCTCCTGTTGTTAAAAGAATTAGTTTTACTATCCAGGATATAAAAGAACTTTCTTTATTTGTTTTCTTAACCAACATTTTGACTTGCTAAACCTTATCCTTGTTTACTTTAGGCATTATTTCAGCCTTTTTTATATTAATCAAATTATTTATTTTAAAAATTGTTTTCTTGTGGATTTCATCGTAATCAGCGTATCCCAAGAAGGTTTCCAAATCGGTTTTTAGAGTTGTTATGTCATCGTATTTTTTCAAAACTCCGTCAACAGACATTGAAACATCACCTGTTTCTTCAGAAACCACCAAACACCCGGAATCACTTGTTTCTGAAGTTCCAATTGCCGCTCTGTGCCTTGTGCCGTATTTCCAGCTTAATTTAGGGTCTTCGGTTAAAGGAAGCAAAACGCCGGCTGAAAGTATTTTATCATTTTTAATCACGACAGCACCATCATGCAGCGGGGTGTTAGGGTGAAAAATTGTCAAAAGCAACTCTGTTGTAACATCGGCATTTAACTTTGTTCCCACATCAAAATAAGTAGAAGCGTTCATTTCTTTTTGAAAAACAATCAACGCGCCTATTCTTGATTTTGAAAGATATTTGACAGCTTCAATAACTTCTTTTACAACGTTTATGCTTTCTTTGTTGTTTGAATTTTTCCAAAAGCCTCTGCTGATAAAACCGGGTTGACCCAAATACCCTAAAAATCTTCTCAATTCAGGTTGGAATACAACAATTAAACTTAAGGCTACCAATGTTACCATTGATTTTATGAAAACACCAAGAATTTGAAGCCCCAGACTTATCAAAATTTCACTTGTAACCCAGGCAATAAGTAAAAAAACCATTCCTTTAACAAGTTTTTCTGATTGGGTATTTTTGATAAATCTTCTGTAAAAAGCAAAGAGCATTATAAAAATAGCAAAAACTTCAACTAAATCAAGCCAGTTTAAAGACCACTTAATTGCGTTCAATTGAGAGTGTAAAGATGTAAAAAGAGAATCTAAAATCATCATTTATCCAATCTGGCAGGTAAGACATCATGAGAAAGCAGGTCATCCAAACTTTCCCTTATTATTATCATATCAGATTGTGAATTATTTACAAGTGCCGCTGCGGGTTTTTGAAAGCGGTTATAGTTGCTCGCCATTGAATAATTGTATGCCCCTGTGTTGAAAACGCACAGTATATCGCCTTCTTCAAGCTCGGGTAAATTTATGTCTTTAATCAAAATATCTCCCGATTCACAAAATTTCCCCGCGATTGTAACTTTTTGTGAACAATCTTGCTCAGGTTTGTTGGCTATTTGCGCCGTATATTCCGCTTGATACATGCTTGGGCGTGGATTATCAGCCATTCCGCCATCTACAGACCAATACAGAGTGCCGTTTGGAACTTGTTTTGAACTTCCTACCGTATATAAGGTTACACCCGCTGTTGAAATTATGCTTCTGCCCGGCTCAAGATAGAGCAGCGGAGCAGGAATATTGTGTTTTTTAATACTTTTATTTAAGGCATTTATTACTAACTCTCCGATTTCAAAAACCGATGGCGGAAGATCAGTTGGGATATATTTTACCCCCAAGCCGCCGCCGATATTAATTTCGTCGAGTAAAATATCGAATTTTTCTTTCACATATACAATTTCTTTTATCAAAATATCAATTTCATCTTCAAAAATTTGTGTTTCAAAAATTTGAGAGCCTACATGCGTGTGAAAACCTTTTAAATTGATATTGGGATACTGTTCAAGTACAAGCTCTATTGCATCATGGATTTGCGACAGGTCGAATCCGAATTTTGAATCAAGATTTCCTGTTTGAATGTATTCGTGCGTGTGACATTCTATTCCCGGAGTAATTCTGAGTAAAATATCGACTTTTTTATTGTGTTTTTTGGCAATCTCATTTAACAAAGAAAGCTCTAAAAAATTGTCAACAGAGATTCTTCCCACTCCAAGTTCAAGTGCCATATCAAGTTCATCGTAAGACTTGTTGTTCCCGTTAAAAAGTACACAGGACATATCGATTCCTGTTTTGTTAATTGTATAAAGTTCCCCGCCTGAAACAGCGTCAAAGCCGAAGCCTTCTGAATTTACAATTTTTGCGACTGCTTTTGTCATAAGAGCCTTTGACGCGTAGAGCATTTTAACACGCTCATAGGAAGAAAATGCCTGCTTGTATTCCTTGCAGATTGTTCGCAGCGTTTTTTCATCTATCACATAAAGCGGTGTTTCGTATTTTTGTGCTAAATCTACTAAATCACAGCCGCCTATTGAAAGGTTGCCGTTTTCATTTATGCAAGTGGTTAACGGTTTAATATATTGGTTTGTGCTTAACATTTTTCTTTCCTTGTTTATGTCTCTAAATCAATACTTTCATCGTCATCGGCTATAATATTTTTACCTATAGCTTTTTCAAGCTTGGCTTTGGCGGAATTATATTCATAAAGGGCTTTGTAATAATTTAACTGTGCCGACTGATAAGAATTTTGAGCATCTTTAAGTTCGGTTGGATTTCCCACTCCGACTTTATATCGCCCGAAGGATAGATCATAATTCTCTTTTGCCTGTTTAACCTGCAAAAAAGCAACTGGCAGTTGATTTTTCTTTTCATAAAGCATTAAATATGCCTGTTGAATTTCCAAATAAATATTGTTTTTGGTAATTTGTGCATTTGCAATTTCCCTGTCGTATAAAGAACGTGCTTCTTTAATCTGATTTTTAATTAACATTCCGTTTACTGTCGGAAAATTTAAATAAACCCCGTAATTGTAGCCGTAAGTTTCATTAATTTGTTCGCCGCCTCTTGCGTAAGAACCTGAAGCTTCAAGTGTCGGAAAATATGCTTTTTTAGCTAATTTTACAGCCTGATTTGCTTCCTGAACTTTAATTTCTGCTAATTTCAATTCGGGGCGGGATTCTTTTGCAAGTTCAAATGCTTTATTCATACTCATAGTAATAGGGTTAAATTTTAAACGCTCCTGAATATTGTATTTATTGATATAAGGAACACCCATTACATTGTTTAAAGTGGCAACTGCCAAATCTATTGAATTTTCCGCCTGAATTAAATTTAATTTTGCATTGCTTAAGTTGACTTCTGCAATAGTAACATCAACTTTAGGGTTCATTCCTATTTCATAAAAAGCTTTTGCCTGATTGTAAAACATTTCATATTTTTGAACGGTGTCTTGTGCTACATTTCTGTTTTCGTAAGCAAAAAGAAGATTGTAGTAAGCATCTTTTGTCTGACAAATAACATCGTTTACAACCGCCGTCAAAGAGGTTTTGTAAGCTTCATAATCCAATTTTTTAATGGTAACAGTGTTTTGGGTAACTCCAAAATCATATAACATTTGAGAAACGCTTACCTGACCTAAAAGGTAGTAATTAAAAGCACTTGTATTGCCAATCATAGTCGCCGTTTGAAGATTTCTTGTTTTTGTGTAACCGGATTGCCAATCAAGTTCAGGGAAATAATTTGACCAGGCTTGTGAAATTCTGGCATGCGAGGCAAGAGCTTCGTTGAGTGCTGCCTTAATTCTCGGATTGTTTCCCAAGGCAAGTTTTATACATTCACCCAAAGTTATGTCGATTGTTTTTTGGACAGAGCCCTCGATTACAAGATTTTTTTCCTGCTTATCGGCATCTGTCTCGACGGGAGAAACCTGAGCCTCTGCGGGATATTCTTCTTTTACAATAGAATTACCAAGTGTTTCGTCCAATATTTTTTCACTTTTTGTAGCCTTTAGTCCAAAAGCTAAAGTAGGTAAAATACTAAAAGTAAATATTATTAATATTAAAATTAATTTTTTAATTGATTTCATTGTTGTTTTCTCTTTAAAATAAATTCCTCAACATTATCTTTCATTTTTTCAACTGCGACAAAAAACGCAGGAACAAGCATTGTGCCGATAAAGGCAACCGCAATCATTCCGCCGAATACAGTCATACCTATTGAGCGGCGGCTTGTCGAGCCGGCACCGGATGCGAAGACCAACGGCAGCATTCCCAAAATAAATGCAATAGCTGTCATCATAACCGCTCTAAACCTTAATTTTGCAGCTTCCATTGCTGCATCATTATAGTGCATTTTTAAGTTTTCTTTAGCCTCTTTTGCAAATTCAATAATCAAAATAGCCTGTTTTGTACTTAATCCGATTAACATAACAAGCCCGATTTGAGAATATATGTCAAGCGAATACCCGAATACATATTGAAACAAAAGCCCGCCCATAATAGCAATCGGTGAAATCAACATAACGGCAAGCGGCAAAGTCCAGCTTTCATAAAGTGCTACAAGGAATAAATATACAAATATCAAAGCTGTGGCAAGTATAAATCCGATTTGCCCGCTTGACTCCTGTTCCTGTAAAGAAATTCCCGACCAGGCGTATCCCATATCTTTGGGTAAAATTTTATTTGATAAATCTTCCATTGTTTTCATTGCTTTACCTGAGCTTACTCCCTTTGCTGCACTTCCGTTCATTGTAACGGCCTTGTACATGTTAAACCTTGTTATAGTATAGGGTCCGACAACATCTTTAAGTTTGATAACGGAGGTTAGAGGAACCATTTTTCCGTTAATATTTTTGACAAATATTTTATCAATGTCTTGTCGTTTAGCTCTGAATTCATCCTGAGCCATCATCATAACCCTGAAAACACGACCGTATTTATTAAAATCATTTACGTAAGTTTGTCCGAAATTTGCGGCAAGCGTAGTGTAAATTTCCTGAATAGTCACTCCTTGAGCCATTGCCTTTGCCGTGTCAACATCAAACATTAATTGCGGTAAATTTGCCGTATATTGAGTGTAAACACTTGAAAGGGCAGGATTTTTGTTTGCGTCGGCGACAAATTTCATTGATTCTAAGTATAAATCCTGAGGGCTTCTGTCTCCTTTATCCAAGAGCTGATATTCAAAACCTCCGAACATGCCCAAGCCCGGAATTGAAGGCGGCGAAAACGACACAATAACAGCTGAAGGATAATTTCCGAAATCCTGTCTTATCTTGCCGATTATTCCGTTTGCAGAGAGTTTTGACCCATGGCGTTTAGACCAATTATCTAAAATTGTAACAACTAAGGCCGTATTTTCACCGGCAAATCCTACTAAAGAAATGGTTTCTTTCACGCCTTTATAAGTTTGAATCCTTTTTTCGACTTCTCTTGTTATAATATCTGTTCTTGAAGCAGAAGATCCGTCCGGCAGCTGAATTTGAGTAAATATTGCACCTTTATCTTCTTCGGGCAAAAAGCTTGTCGGGATAATTTTAAACAATAAAGCCGTTATTAAAATAAATATTCCAAATAGAATCATAGTATTTTTTGTATTGTCAACGAAGTATTTTGCACTTGTCAAATACTTATTTCTGACTTCATTAAACCATTCGTCAAATTTTATTAAAATATCAATTTCTTTAAAGTGCTCTTTGGATTTTAAGACAGTCGAGCACAATGCAGGTGCAAGAGAAAGGGCCACAATAGTTGACAAACCAATTGAAACAGCGATGCAAACCGCAAACTGCTGGTACATTCGCCCCGTAACTCCGGGCATAAAACAAACAGGTACAAAAACTGCCATTAATACAAGAGAAGTTGCGATAACAGCCCCCGAAACTTCTTTCATAGTTATTTCAGTTGCCTCTTTAGGATTAACTCCTTCTTGAATGTGCCTTTGAACGTTTTCAAGCACGACAATCGCATCATCTACAACAAGCCCGACTGCAAGAACCATCCCAAAAAGAGTTAATAAATTTATCGAAAATCCGAACAAATCTATAAATATAAAAGTTCCAATCAAAGAAACGGGAATCGCAAAGAAGGGAATCATCGCCGCTCGCATACTGCTTAAAAATACATAGGTTACAATAAGCACCAGTCCTATTGCCAAAAACATTGACTGCACAACTTCGTTAAGCGACTCTTGTACAAATTCGGTTTCATCTCTGTCAACGTGATATTCAAGCCCCGGCGGGAAAGTTTTGCTCAACTGTGCCAAACGTTTTCTGATTGTTTTTGCAAGCGCAATCGAATTTGCTTCAGGAAGTTGTTTTACCATAATCATGGCGGTATTTCTTCCCTGAATCCTTGAAAAGAATGAATAACTTTCTGCGCCAAGTTCAACTTTTGCAATGTCTTTGACTTTTACCTGAGAACCATCGGGACGTGAGCGAACAATTATATTTTCAAACTCATCGGCATTTTTAAGTCGTCCGTGAGTTCTAAGAGTCAACTTAACCATTTGTTTTTCGGCAAGCGGCTCAATACCTATATCACCTGCGGGAACTTGAGTGTTTTGCTGTTGAATTGCCGAATAAACATCAGACGTAGAAATCCCCAATGCTGCCATTTTTGTTGCATTTAACCAAATTCTCATTGAATAATCGGCAGAGCCGAAAACATTTACATCACTTACACCCGGAATACGTGCAATTTCATCTTTTACATAAATTGAGGCATAATTTGCAATAAACAAAGGGTTATAAGTGTTGTTTGGAGAATTTACGCTTATCATCAATAAACCAGGTCCGCCGACCGTTTTCTTGACCATAAGCCCGTATCTTCTTACATCTTCAGGTAAGCGGGGTGTTACAAGCTGAAGCCTGTTTTGAATATTTATAACCGCCATATCAGGGTCTGTGCCGATTTTAAAGAAAACATTTAAAGAATAACCATCGTTTTGACTTGAAGACGTCATATAAATCATGTTTTCAACACCGTTAATTTGGGCTTCAAGCGGTGCTGCAACAGTAGCTTCAACAACATCAGAACTTGCTCCAGGATAAGATGCGCTTACAACAACTTGCGGAGGAGTTATCATCGGATATTCTTCCAACGGCAAAGTGTTCATACAAATAAGCCCCGCAAGAACTATAACCAGCGAAATTACTATTGCAAATTTAGGTCGTCTTATAAATAAATTTGTATCCATTGTTTATTTTTTGCCTTCTTCCGGTTTTTGATGTTTTTTAATTTTTTCCATAGTCTCTTTATCAACAATCTTAACGGGTCTGTCCGGAATGACTTTTTGAATTCCGTCAACGACAATTATATCGCTTTTCTTGAGCCCTTCTGTGACAATCCAGTTGTCTTTGTATTGTCCTGAAATTTTAATTTGAACAATATGCGGAATGTTTTTTTCGTCAACCGCATAAACGTATTTTCCCTGAGGGTTTTCCAAAACTGCCGTTTGCGGAACAATCGGTACGTTTATTGTGTTTTTTGAAAACACAATAACTTTTACAAAATCACCGTTAAGCAGTCTTGATTTAGGGTTTTCAAAAGTGGCGCGCATAGTGACCGTTCCTGTAGTTTCATCGACTTTGTTGTCATGAAAGTCTTGATTGCCCTGAATTTCATATTTTTCACCTGTCGGAAAAAATAAATCTACTTTGCGAACAACATTTTCGGCATCAATTTTTGTAAGAATATCATACTCTTTTGAGTCAATAGGGAAAGTAACATAAATCGGATTGTTGCTGTAAATGGTGGTAAGCGCACCTGCACTTGGGTTTACGTAGTTGCCCACTGTGACCGTAATCATACCGACCTGCCCGTCAACCGGAGCTTTGACCTTTGTATAGCCGTAATTTCTGAGGGCATCGCTTAGGGTTGCCTGATTTAGGGTAAGTTGGGCACTGAGCGCATCTCTTTGGGATAAAAGGTTGTCATAAGCGGCTTTTGCTATGTAATCTTGTTTTACAAGTTCTTCGCCTCTTTTAAGCTGTTTTTCGGCATAGATAAGCTGGGCTTTTGTGTTTGCGACATTGGCGCGGGCTTTTTTGACCGCAAGATACCATTCTTCGGGTTCAATTTCAAATAAAACCTGACCTTTTTTGACGTGGTCACCTTCTTTAAAATAGCTTTTTGTCAGATAGCCGTCAATTCTTGCAAGAACGTCAATTCTGTATTTGGATAAAATTCTGCCCGGAGCTTCAACTTGTTTTAAAACATCTGCGGTTTGGATTTCACCTAAAACAACACTCGGGGTGGCTGTTTTTGCCATCATTTTGCCCATCATAATTTGTCCGTAAAGTGAAAATACAAACCTCGCCACTACTGCTGCTGCAATAATCGCTGAAATTATAATAATTTTTTTCTTCATTTATCCTTATCTCCCTAATCAAACGGCTGTTTTAATTATAGCCCAAAAAAATACAAAGAAAAAAATATTAATATTACTTAATGACACATTACTTTAAGTTTGTAAAAAATTCTTCACCTTTTGGTGTGAGCGTGTATTCGCAAACTTCAGAAGTTCCTGTATAATCCGGCACAACTTCAATCAATTCTTGTCTGATGGAATCCTGTAAAACCGAATGGTCAATAACTTCGGATAAATTTTGCATAAGTTTTGAATTAACTTGTTTTAGGGTGAATCTATCAGTTTTTTCGTATTCGGATAAATAATAAGCCGCCGTTATAAAGTGATGAAGTTTATCCTGAGATTCTTTAGAATTAACAAGTTCCAAAAAAGTTTTATCATGTTTTTTTGAAGGTTCAAAAGACGGTTTTTCAATTGTTTTTTCAAGCACTTTTTCAAAATCAGGTTCGGACTTTGGCTTTTCTTCTTTGGGCAGTTTCGGATTTTGAATTAAATTAATTGTTTTTAAAAGTGTGGAGGCTTTGTCAAAAACTTCTTTAGGCTCTTCTTGTGCTTCTTCTTTTTTATTTTTAACGGATTTTGTTTCAACCTGTTTTTGAGGCTTTGCAGTTGATACTTTTTCTTCTTTTAAAGGTGCCTTTGGATTTTCTTTTGCAGGTTTTGCTGATGGATGTTTGCGGCTGTAATCAGATGCCGCATCAACCCAAAATTTAAACTGTTTTTCCACGACAAGTTTATCACTTGTTGTGAATTCAACAAAAATATCACCTTTTTTGAATGTAAAAGAATATTTCACTTAACCTGCCTCGAAATAAAAACTATTTTGAATTGTTTTTCATGATGTCTTCACGCCATTTGTTAAGCTGTTGTTCAACAAATTCAATATCGTCAGACTTTAATTCTATTTCAATTTCACCTTTTTTCATCTTAAATACGTATTCGTGCATCGATTTTCTCCTGTTTTTGCTGAATTTAACAACATTATTATAACTCAAAATTATTTTTTTCCAATTATTTATTAATTTTCTGAAATTATTGAAACATTTTTGATTTTTTTACATCGTAATATTATTATGTAATAATATTTAATAAGAAGAGAAACTTGAGGAGAAATTTAATGGATATTAAAAATGGATTTAAGAAACGTTTTGCGGCGTTTGGGTTAGTATTTTTTGGGATTTTTGCATTTGGACTAAGTGCGTTTTCTTATCAATCGGCAGAGTTGTATGACAATGTTTGGAAGCTTATAAATACAAAATACGTTGACCAGACAAACAATATGCAGGATTGGAATACTTGGCGGCACAAATACGACAATTACATAAAAACAGATGAAGATGCGTATGTTGCTATTAATACAATGGTAGCAAGTCTCGACGACCCTTATACAAAATTTCTTGATCCTAAAGAATTTGCCGAAGAAACAAGTTCAATAAAAGGCTCATTAAAAGGAATAGGTATTCAAATAGCAGTCCGTGACGGGAAATTAATGGTAATTGCTCCGATTGAATCTTCACCTGCCGAAAAAGCAGGGCTTTTAGCCGAAGATGAAATTTTAGAAATAGACGGGGTGAGTACAAAAGGAATGGCAATAGACAAAGCAGCCGATAAAATAAGAGGCGAAGAAGGAACAACCGTTACGCTTTTGGTTAAAAGAAAAGAAGATATAAAACCTTATACAATCGCCAGAAAAGAAATTGAAATAAAATCCGTTTCTACAAAAATTCCTAATGACGTTATTTTACCTAAAAACGTCGGATATATAAGGTTGAGTTCTTTTATAAGTAAAAATACTTCAAAAGAATTTGAAACAATACTTGTTCAGTCAAAAGACAAAGACGGGTTTATTATAGATTTGCGTTCAAATCCCGGAGGGCTATTGAGTAACGCTATTTTTATCTCAAACCTTTTGCTTCCTAACGGTATTATAGTAAGCACGGTTGACAGAGACGGCTACAAAGAAACTCAAAGAACAATGGGCGGCTGCGTTACTAAAAAACCCGTTGTGGTGCTTATTAACAAAGGCTCTGCAAGTGCAAGCGAAATTTTAAGCGGTGCGCTTAAAGACAACAAAAGAGCCGTAATCGTGGGTGAAAAATCTTTCGGAAAAGGGCTTGTTCAAGAAATCAACAGACTGCCGAATAATTCCGGAATTAATATTACAATCCAAAAATATCTTACGCCCAACGGTACAGATATAAATAAAAAAGGAATCGACCCTGATATTTTGGTTGAATTATCCGATGATGACATAAAAAACAAAGATGATAAACAGCTTAAAAAAGCAAACGAGGTATTAGTTGATTTGATTAATAAATCAAGCTGCTGTAAGTGAGTAAATGGTAAATAGTAACAGGGCGGAATTTTTCTTAAAAAATTCCGCCCTGTTATTGAATAATTACTGTTAAATTATTCTTGTTCCTGTTAAAATAAATTCGGGGATATTTTTATGAAAAAAGAGTGGATAGTAAATAAAGATTCAAAATTAAAAAACAAGCCTTTACTGGAAAGACTTTTGTTTTCGCGCGGGGTAAAAACACAAGTCGAAATAAAAGAATTTTTAAATCCGCTTGAGTTAAAATTAACCCACCCTAATGTTTTTTGTGACATGCAAAATGCTGTTGACAGGATTTCAAAAGCGGTTGACAATCAGGAAAACATCTTGATTTACGGCGATTTTGATGCTGACGGAGTTACTTCGACTTCGCTTTTGTTGAGAACGTTCAGGCATTTAGGCGCAAAAGTCGATTATTTTATTCCCGATAGAGATTTAGAAGGTCACGGGCTTAATTCAAAAGCACTTGTAAAGCTACTGGCAACAAAAAAACCAAAACTTATCATAACGGTTGACTGCGCAGTCAGTGATGTTGAGCAAGTTCAGTTTTTAAAAAGTTTTAAGATTGATGTCATTATAACCGACCACCACGAAGCACCTGAAATTTTGCCCGAAGCCCTTGCGATAATTAATCCTAAGGCTCAAAATGCCCTTAATGCTACATTATCGGCAAAAGAAATCAAATATTTGACGTCGCTTGCAGGTGTAGGCGTTGCCTTTAAACTGGCGCAGGCAATTTTGGAACACTATAAAAAACTTGATTTTGTATATGACTTATTGCCCTATGTAACAGTGGGCACAATCGCCGATATTGTTCCGTTAATTGGTGAAAACAGATATTTTGTTACTAAAGGTCTTGAGTTGATTTCAAACGGAAAACACTACGGCTTAAAGAGGCTGTTGGAGGTTTCAGGCAATTGGAACGACACAGGAATAACCGCAGACAGAATTGCTTTCGGTGTAGCCCCCAGAATTAATGCATCAGGAAGACTTGATACGGTGGAAAACGCACTTAAAGTTTTAACTTCAGACAATAAACAAGAAATTGAAATATCAATAATCGCCCTTGACAATTTCAATAAAGTTCGCCAAAAACTGTGCGAGGACACTTTTTTAGAAGCCCAAGAGATGTTCAAAACACAAGGCAATTCGGATAATGCAATAATACTTTTTAACCCCAAATGGCATGTAGGAATTGTAGGAATTGTCGCCTCAAAATTTGTAGAAAAATACTATAAACCTGCGTTTTTAATGACTTTCAGCGAAGAGACAAAACAGATAAGATGTTCTTCAAGAAGTATTGAAGGGGTAGATGTTTATGATGTTTTATCGGCAAATGCTGAGCTTTTTGAAGGCTTTGGCGGTCATTCAATGGCAGGCGGATTTGCCTTTGACAGCCAAAAAATTTCTTTTGAAGAAGTTAAAACCGCGCTTAACAAAACGATCAACGAAATTGTCGGTGATAAAAAACTTCTTCCGACGCTCCATGTTGATATGGAACTTGAACCGGGCGAAATAAGCGGAAACTTAATTGCAGACATTGAACGCTTACAACCGTTCGGGGCGGAAAACCCCAATCCGATTTTTGTTCTGAATAATTTGACTGTATTGCAGAAAAAATTAATGGGCGCAGACAGAAACCATCTTAAACTTACAGTCGGCGACACTCAAAATAACACTTACGACTGCATTTGGTGGCAAAAAGGAGATGTTTCTCTTAACCAGGGCGACAAACTTGATATTGCCTTTTACCCACAAACCAATACTTATAACGGAAATACTTCAATACAACTGATTTTAGAAGATGTTCATTCCGAAAGCCTTGTCGAAGAACAAGTTTTTGAACAGGTTCAAAATCCTTCTCAAATTAAGTATTACGATCACAGAAAAAAAACAAACATTCATGCAAATGTTGAAGATTATGTCAGAAATTCTGATTTAAAAATTTCTGTTTTTGCAGAAGATAAAGCGGTTATAAATGCGCTTAAGCCTTATAATGCTTTGTCTGAAAGAATTTTTAATCGTCAAACGCTCGGCAAATGCGACGCTTTGATGTTTTTTGATTATCCGCCTTCAGAAAAAGTCTTTACAGAAATTATTTCAAAAGCTTCGCCCAAATTTTTGCATTTTATGAATTATGATGTGAAAAAAATCGATGAAAAAGAGCTTTTAAAAACCTTTTCAGGGATGTTAAGATATTCTTTCAAAAATCAACAAGGGGTGTTTAACCTTGAAAAAAGTTCCGTTTTTCTCGCAATGGATGAAAACATAATAACTTTTATGATTCAAACCTTTGAAGAAGCAGGACTTCTTCAAATCCTTGACAAAAGCGAAAAAGATTATAAAATAGAACTTTTTGACGTATCAGACATTACAAAAACCCTTCATACAAAAAAATATAAAGAATTTAAAACCCTGCTTGAAGAGTCACAAGAGTACAAAACAGCACTTTTTGAAGGCGAAATTTCAGTTTAAAATAAATCTTCTTTCAAGCCAGCGGATAAAACGGGTAGGAAGCCCTTCGTTGTGGGCGTTTATTGAATCGACAAGAATAGTTTTTGCGCCCAAAAGCTTTCCTGCAAGAATGTCGGTTAAAGGCCTGTCGCCAACTATTACTACTTCTTTGGGGCTTATGTTTATTTTTTCCAGCAATTTCTTCATAGCCTTGGGCGAGGGCTTTTTGGCATCTGCTATCACTTGAAAGCTTGAAATGCTTTTAACTTTTTCCACATATTCAAATTTTTTGTTGTTTGTGACAACTGCGATAAAAAAATTTTCTTGAACTTTTTTAAGCCATTGCTCGGTTTCTTCGTGATAATTCCCTGATTTTGAAACCATAATCGTACTGTCCAAATCAAAGAAAATTGCCTTGATACCCTGTTGTTTCAGGGCTTCAAGGTCAATTTCATATATGTTTTTTAAATTGTAATCCGGTTTTAACAGCATAAAACTCCTTATTGTTTAACTTTTTTATTAATATAAAGGACATCAATCGTTCTTGCAAGTGCGTATTTATAATCTTTGGGCTCTTTGGAAAATTTTAAGAAAAGTTCGTCATTTGTGTTTGCGATATTTACTTTTACACCATCTTTGTCTTTAATTTCAACTACTTTTGACAAAAATTGCTCATCGGGCGTAATTATTTCAACTTTATCGTTTAACAAAATTTTGTTTTTTATTTTTACTTTGTAAAATCCGTCTTGTGCTTTTTCCCAAAATTCACAAAGAAAATCAGCTCCTGCTAACCCTTTTGAAGTTTCGTAATTGTAGCAGTTTTCGTCGTGTTTGCCCAGATAAAATCCTTGCGTATAGCCTCTGTTTCCGACTTTTTTTAATTCTTCAAAATATTTGCTCAAATCAGCTTGGGGGTTTTTAACGACTTCATCTATTGCATTTCTGTAAGCTTTTGCGACAGCTGAAACATAATAAAGACTTTTGGTTCTGCCTTCTACCTTAAAAGAGTTAACTCCGGCATCAATCAATTTTTGCAAATGTTCAACAAGACATAAATCCTTAGGGCTCAAAATATGTGCGCCCCTTTCGGTCTGGTGAATTTCAAATTGTTGGTCGGGGCGGGTTCTTTCAACAAGAGCGTATTCCCACCTGCAAGGCTGAGAACAATTGCCTTGATTGGCTTTTCGTTCGTTATCGGTCATATAATCACTCAATAGGCATCTTCCCGAAAAAGACATGCATTGCGAGCCGTGAACAAAAACTTCAAGCTCGATATCTGGGACTTTTTTGCGAATTTGGGCAACATCTGAAATAGGAAGCTCTCGCGCCAAAATAACCCTTTTTGCACCCAAGTCTTGCCAAAATTTTACCGCTTCATAATTTAGTGTATTTGTTTGAGTGCTGACATGAATCGGCACATCAGGCATATATTTTTTTACAATCTTGAAAACCCCTAAATCACTAAGTATAATGGCATCGGGGTTGGTTTCTTTTATTACAGGCATAGATTTTTCAAGATTTTCAATATCGTTGTTGAATGCAAAGATGTTAAGTGTCAGATAAGCTTTTGCACCCAGCGAATGTGCCAAATCAATCGCCTGTTTCAAGTTGTCAAAAGTTATCAATTCGCCTTTTCGCATTGAGCGCAGGCTGAAATCAACAACGCCCAAATAAACGGCATCAGCGCCGTATTTTATGGCGTATTCCAATTTTTCCAAGTTGCCCGCAGGCATTAATAATTCGGGTTTCATAATTTGATTTAAACAAAAAAACGCCCTCTAATCAAGAAATCTTTCAAATAAAGTGATTTTTATGTATAATTTTTTATAGTTTCGACATTTTTTAGGATTTTTTAATGGAAAAAAGATTTTCTGATAAGGTTATAAACCGATTAACTTTATACCATTGTATTCTTTCCGATTATATGAAAAAGGGAATTGAATTTATCTCAAGCCCGCAAATAGCAAGCCTTTTAAATATAGATGATTCACAGGTAAGAAAAGACATAGGTTTATTGAAAAATTTGGGCAAATGCCGTGTCGGATACTCTGTGGCTGAACTTAAAGAAACCATCGAAAAGACTCTCGGCTTTAAAAAAGTCAAAAACGCATTTATCATAGGGGCGGGAAACTTGGGAACAGCACTTGCAAATTACGGAAATTTTATTAATTACGGATTGAATATCCTTGCGCTTTTTGACAATGATAAATCAAAAGTCGGCTCAAAAATTAATAACAAGGAAGTTTTTGACATTTCAGACTTACCCGAACTTGCAAAAAAAATGTCCGTTGACATAGCAATTTTAACCGTCCCCGGGGAATATGCACAAAACACTGCTGATTTCTTGGTGAAATCAGGATTGAAATACATCTGGAATTTTTCTCCCACAGTGCTTTCGGTTCCAAAAAATGTTCAAACCTGGAACGAGAACCTGATGGGAAATTTCTTGCAGTTTACTTATAGAATATAAAAACCAAGAGGGAAAAATTCTTAAGAATTTTTCCCTCTTGGTTTTTTATAATTATTTTATTTGGTTTTAGTGGGTTCAGTGGGTTCAGCCTTATAGTTTTTAATTGTATTTGCAGCTGTAGTTGCTTGGTTAGCCGCATTAGTTGCTGATTGTGCAGCACCTGCCAAATCGCCGCTTGCCAATTGCGCAGTAGATGTTGTAACTCCGCCGGCTGCAGTTGTTACTATTCCGGCTTTCATTACCACAGCTCCCGCTGCTTGACATCCGGGGATTAATTCCATTGCTCCACCGACAGCTGTTGCCGCACCGCCTGTTATAGTTACTACTTGTCCGATTGTGTTAGCAGTATTAGCTTTTTGTTGGCCCGCGGCGATAGTGTTTTGTGTTTTTACGGTATATTTCATTGCTTCTGTTATTAATTTGTTGACATTGTTTTTAAAAGACATTGATTGTTTTGTGATAGTGGTTATTTGTTTGGTGTTTGTTTTAATACTGGTTTGGGCGGTGTTGATTTTTCCTTCAACGCTTGCTAATTCTTGTTGTAGTTCTGAAGTTTTACCTGAATCGGTAGAAGTTTTTGCACTTTCCTTATCATCTTTTGTACCGGCAAGATTTAAAGAAAAAGCACTTCCTTCTCCGCTGCCTGTTGAATCTGTATTTGATGCTGATTCAATTTCTGCCTCAAGAGATGCTTTTTCTGCTGTCAAATCTGCAACTTCAGCTTGATCTTTTTGAATGTCTTTTGTTGTTTTTGCAATTTCTTTATCATTTTTTGTAAATAATTGTATTGCTTTTTTTGTATTGTTTTGGACATTTTTATTTTGTTTATCAAAATCTTGAACAAAAGTTTTTGAGTCTTTGCTTATATCTTTACAGTTTGAGGTTTCACCTTTTGCTTTTTTTTCAGCACCAAAGGTTTTATTCAGCCAAGATTCTTTCTTTTTCTCGCCTTCTTTGGTTTTTTCCTGAGTATCGTTTTCTTCAGAAGATGAGGATGTGGCTTGGGGTGCATTAAAAATGCTTCCGTTCATAGTCATATATTCCGGGATACTTTGCGTATTTTGTAAAAATGGATTGTTTATATCAAAATTTATACCTTGTGTCTTTTTAACGTTATTTACAGGTGCTGTCATAATATGCTCTCCTATTTTTAAACTCTTATATATATAAAGTAGTATATACTTTTTAAATTGCTTGGTATATGCAAATTGTTACATATCGTTACAAAATAACTTTAAAAATAGGGCTGAATTTCACGTTTTAAAACTAATTACCTCGTTTTTAAAAAATATTCAAAATCTCTTTTGTTCATGCTTGAAATGTATGACATTAAACTTAACATTTTTTGTTTATTGACATCATTTAAATATCTGAAAGGGATTAAATTTCTTTGTTCAAAAACCTTATTTACAATTTTGTTCGGTTTATCTCCCGTAATATGAGCCAAATAAATGCACAACATCATTCCTGTTCTGTCATAGCCTTCTTTGCAATGTAAAAATACACGACCTTTGGCTGTTTTTAATTCATTAAAAAATTCTTTTATTTGTTCATGGGTAGGGATATTTTTTGCGCTCATGGGAATATTTTTGTATTCCATTGCCATTTTTTTGGTTTTTTCTCTTTCTGCACTGACACAAATACCGTCTGTTGTTTCTCTTCTCAAGTCGATTATTTTATCAATTCCTGTTTGTTTTAAAATGTTTAAATCGTTTTTTAGAGAATTTGTATCCAAAAAATATATATCTCCAAAATCTCCTCTTTTACCAGGTTGAGAGCCCGAATAAAGATTTTCGTCCCACTGTTTAAAATTACATATGCCGGTTTTTGGTAAACATATTTTGTGATTATAAAATTTTGAAGATTGAAAATTGACGTCAATATATTTATTGCGCGTTTTTTGGAGATTATATTGTTGAATTATCGGGATTATTTTCATATAAAAGCCTTTTTATTGATATTTTTATAAGTTCGAAAAACTTTTTTTTTATTCTTTAAAAATAAAAAATTTACAAATATTAATAATAAAAAAAATATGCCAAAACATTTAAAATATGGTAGAATATAAAAACCAAAGGGACAAAGGGGACAAAGGGGCTTAAGTGGAAAATTTTTCAGAAAAAAAAGTTGCTATAGTTTTTAAACCGCAGATAAGCGAAGCGCAAAAGGTGCTTGATGCTTTAGAAAAGATTTTGGCTGTAAAAAAAATTTCTTACGAAAGTTTTTCTATAGACTGTCCAAAACACGGATTTGATTTTGTGTTTGTTATAGGCGGCGACGGAACATTGCTTAGGGCTGCAAGGTTTTTTGCAAAAGAAAAAACACCTGTTTTTGGTTTTAATTTAGGCAAATTGGGATTTCTTGCTCAGTCAAAAGTTTCAGAATTAGAAAAAACGGTTAAAAAAATTCTCAATTACGAATTTAAAACAGAAGACAGGCTGATGCTTGTTTCAAACAACGACATTCTTGCCTTGAACGAATTTGTTATAAGAGGCACTTCTGCCACAAAAACTTCAAGGTTTTGCCTAAGTATTAATGACAAATTTGTTTGTGAATATTTAGCAGACGGACTTATTATTTCAACGCCCACAGGTTCAACTGCTTATGGGCTTTCTGCAGGCGGGGCTATTTTACACCCTGAAATCGAAGCAATATCGATTGTACCGATTTGTCCTCACACTTTGACCGCAAGACCCCTGATTATTCCTGCAAATGAAATGATAAAGGTTTCAACTTGTGATGTTAATCCTAATTTAACAATTATTTCAGACGGGCAGGGCACTTTTGATAATATTACTGAAATAAAAATTCAAAAATGTAATTTTAAGGCAAAACTTGCTTTTTTGGAAGAGAACGATTTTTACTCTGTTCTCAGAGAAAAACTTCAGTGGGGTGTTGCCCCTAAAAGCACTTAAAAAAAAGGGAGTCCGGGATGATTAAACAGATTTTAATTAAAGATTATATTCTTATAGATGAACTTCTTGTGAATTTTGACAATGGATTAAATGTGATTACCGGCGAAACGGGCGCAGGCAAAAGCATTATTATTAATGCCATTGACCTTGTTTTTGCCCCAAGGGTTAGCAAAGATGTTATTAAAACCGGATGTGAAAAAGCTTTGATAGAACTTGTCTTAGATTATTCCAAACAGGACTTAAATCAAATCTTTGAAGAAAACGGTATAGATAATTTTGGAAATGAAATTGTTATTTCCAAAGAAATTTCCGAAAATGCTGTCCGTTCAAGGGTTAACGGAACTTTGGTAAATCAGGAATTCATTAAAATTTTAAAAGATAAATTTTTGGATATTCATTCTCAGCACCAGACTTACGCCTTTTTGCAGCCGAAGTTTCACATAAATCTTCTTGATGCTTATGCAAAAGACTCTTACGGCAATGATTTAAACGAATATAAAATAATTTTTAAACAGTATGAAAAGCTTTGTAATGAACTTGAAAGCGCAAAATCGCTTTCAAATGCTACAGAAAATCAGATTGAATTTTTAAAATTTCAGATAAAAGAAATCGAAGACGCTCAAATCAACGACGAAAATGAATACGAAATTTTAAAAAATGAACTTAACGTTCTTGAAAATGCAGAAAAATTAAAAGAACTCACGGGAACTTCTTATTGGTCAATGAATGGAGATGAAAATTCTATTTTAGGCTCGTTGGGTCTTATAAAAATGAATATATCCAAGGCAGCTCAGATGGACGGAAATTTAGCGTTTGTCGAGGGAAATTTAATCAGTGCGGCTGAAGTTTTATCTGAAATTTCAGCCGCGCTCAGAGATTATTCGCAAAATTTGGAAAACGACACAGAAAAACTTAACACCATTCAGGAGCGTATTTTCTTTCTTGACAAGATAAAAAGAAAATACGGAAATACTCTATCAGAGGTTATGCAGACTTTGACACGGCTAAGACAAGAGTATGATCAAATTGAATTTTCGACACAAAATATTGAAGAGCTTGAACTTAAAATCAGCGAACTTCGTGAAGAATTAAGCACAAAAGCTTCTGTGCTTTCTGAAAACAGAAAATATTTTGCGCAGTCGCTTTCAGCATCAATCGTTGAAAAGCTTGAAAATCTGGAGCTTCCCAAAGTCCGTTTTGAAATTTTGGTTGAAGAATTACATGAAGGGGTAAATGCGGGGATAAACTCAAACGGTTGCGACAGGGTAGAATTTTTAATTTCCACAAATGTTTCGGAAGATTTAAAACCGCTTGCAAAAGTGGCATCAGGAGGCGAAATTTCGCGAGTTATGCTTGCGATAAAAACCATTTTTGCCCAAAATGACGATATAGATACGGTGATTTTTGACGAAATCGATACGGGCATTTCCGGTAAAACAGCACAAAGCGTTGCTGATGAAATTTCAGAACTTGCAAAATACCATCAGATAATTTTAATTACGCATCAGGCAATTATAGCATCAAAGGCTAACAAACATTTTTACGTTACAAAATCTCAGGATAACGATATAACTTCCGTTTTAGTTTACACCCTTGAAGGTGATAATCGTGTAAAAGCACTTGCAGAGCTTGCAGGTGGCGAAATCAACGACCAATCTATAGACTTTGCCCGCTCGCTTTTATATCAACCCGCCTAATAAATATAAAAAATTACATACTCCCCAATCGGGCGATTTTTGTATCTTTCCTGTAACATTTTGTTAAAAAATAACAATTTTTTTCTTTTAGATTTATTATATATACAAGTGTTAAGCCATTTTTTAAAAGTGTAAGGTATAGG
>Ga0116170_10000672_pt1 | contig 35666 bp, 37 predicted proteins | sample AD_JPNHW1_MetaG_FD_89797 | JGI IMG/M metagenome (GOLD analysis project Ga0116170, IMG submission 89797) | Active sludge microbial communities of municipal wastewater-treating anaerobic digesters from Japan - AD_JPNHW1_MetaG | ecosystem: Engineered > Bioreactor > Anaerobic > Digestate | place... | reverse complement strand
GCCGAAGCGCCCATCATCTGATTCATAACCTCGCATACGGCACTGATATTCATTTCGTCAAACTCAAAATCGTCCGTGACAACAAGCGGCTGTCCCATAAGCTGCGCAAGAATAAGCTGAACGTCGCTTTGCTTTAAAACCATTATCGACGAACCGGAAACGCCCTTTATGTAATTTATCTTTACGCGCACAGACGGCTCAAGGTCGGGAAATATCAGTTCGTCGGCAGGAACGATATTCACTCTCGGCGTTGTTATCCATACCTTTGCGTTTAACAGATTTGAAACGGCCGTCGCTGCCGAACCCATGGTGATATTTTGAATTTCGCCGATTGCGTCCATTTCGACGGCGCCGAATCCGGGAATTCCTGATTCATTACTCATACTGTTCCATCAACCTCAATTCTTGTATATATTATCAATCCTGACAGCTTTTTTGTTGTTTTTAATGCCGAGCTTCCCGTCAAACCAGACGTTGTTCCCGATTTTTACGGTTACATTGCTGTCTATCGGAGTGTTGAGCGGTATTACGTCGTTGACCTGAAGCGTTAGAATATCGTAAAGATCAACTTGAGTTTCGGCGAGAACGGCATCTATTTTAAGAGCGGTGTTTCGTATTCCGTTCATGATCTCATCACGGCGTTCGGCTTCTTTGTTTGCGTCATAGCGTTTATTTGACCTTGCGGAATACCTGTCTGAGAATTTTGACATTATTTCTTCGAGATTAAGTGCGGGAATACAAATCGAAATCGTATTTTTAACGTCTTTTATTTCAACCTCGAGAAGGACAAGTATTATAACATCGTCGGGACTGATGGACTGCATTATTCTTGAGTTCGTTTCAAGCTCGGACATGACGGGGTTAATATCAATGTAGCTCGACCACGAATCCCTTAAAAGCGAAATCATCTTCGACATAATTCCCCGCATGAGGTCTATCTCAATTTCGGTAAAGTCACGCTTGGTTTCGGAAAAAATTCCGTTTCCGCCCATAAGTCTGTCCATCATGGAATAAGCTATCGGATTTGAAAGCTGATATAAAATCGAAGTATCCGTTATTTCCTCATCATTTACGCCCATGTCGACCAGCGAAATAAGAACGTAGTCGGGGAGAGCGTTATTGAATTCATAATACTTCTGTTCTTCTATCGAAAGCAGATTTACTTTGCAGTATAATCTCATAAGTCCCGTAAGATACGATGACAAAAGCCTCGAATAGTTGTCAAATATGCCGTCAATAACCTTCAGCTTTTCCTTCGTGAACTTTTTAGGAGTTTTAAAGTCATAGCTTTTTGCTTTTTTTCCCTTTTCGTCCGCTTCAATTTCTTCAAAGGCCTTTGTTCCGACTTCGCTGAAGCTGTTTAAAAGCTCGTCAATCTGACTTTGAGATAATATGTCAGCCATAAATCTGTCTTCACCTCTTTTCGTGTTCCTGTGTATATTATCAGTTTCCTGTACCTGTCGAAGTTGTTTCTTGCGCCGATGTTGTTTCGGCTGGAGCAGCTGTTTGTTCAGCTGTTGTTTCGGAAGGAGGTGCCGCATCGTCCTGTGCTTCAACGACAAAGCCGTCGCCGAATTCCATTCGGAAAAATTCCTCAAGAACCTTAGGATCGGAATAATCCGCATCGTTTCGCGCTATTATTATTTCAACGCGGCGGTTCTGACGTCGTCCGTCTTCGGTTTCGTTTGTATCGACGGGACGGTATTTACCGAACCCCGATGAGCTGAATTTTGATGTGGGACAAACATTAAGTCCCATAAGATATTTTAAAACGGCGTTTGAACGTCCGGAAGAAAGCTCCCACTCGTCCTTTGTTGAAAATTGTGCTTCCGCCGTATATCCGTTGATTTTTATTCCGAGAATATATTTGTCAACCGCTTTTATTCCGGGGCTTATCGCATTCAGGATATTTTTCCCCTCGTCACGGAGAACAGCACTGTCGGGGCTGAAAAATACGTTGTCCCTGAACTTGAGATAAACGCTTGCCGCACCTTTTTCGACTTCAATGCTTTCGGAAAGTCCGCTTTTATCCACATATTCGGCAATATACTGATAAAGCTGGTCAAAGTTTTCGGGAACTTCGCCCGCATTAAGCTGTGCCTCTTCAACAAGGTTTCCCGACGGGTTTTCGACCTTAACTTCACCCGCGACAACCGTATTTATAACATTACCCATTGATGCAAATGCCTGTGCGACGTACTGCCATTTCTGCTGGTCAATACTCGACATTGAATAAAGAAGAACGAAGAACGTAAGAATAAGCGTAACCATGTCCCCGTAGGTATCCATCCAGTTTGCGCCCTCTTCTTCTGAGCCCGAGCCTCTTTTTCTAGCCATTTTCATCACCCCAATTTTGTTCAAATTCTGATTTATAATATTTTAGCATAAAATCAGACCATTTTCCAGTGTTTTTGACAGATATATTATTTTTCTTGCTTTTTACTCTTTTTGCCGCTGTTTTTTGGAAGCATCATTTCCAGCTTTTCCTGAACATATCTAGGGTTAGCTCCCGAAATTATCGCAAGAGCGCCTTCTTCGATTATTTGCATACATAAAACTTCGTCGTTGTGAGTATATTTAAGCTGATTTGCGATAGGGTTAAAAATTACGTTCGCCATGATACAGCCGTAAAAGGTTGTGATAAGTGCGGTTGCCATTCCGGCGCCGAGGCTAGCGGCACTTCCCGAATCCGTTGGGTCAAGAGCGGCGAGCATGTTGATAAGTCCTACGAGAGTACCTATCATACCGAAAGCAGGAGCGGAGGACGATGCTTTCAGCCACATTGATATATTTGCTTCGTGACGTTCGCACATAAAGTCGATTGAGTCGTCAAGCATTGCCTGAACCTTTTCACTGTCGTTAGCATCGACAATAAGCATAAGTGCGGACTTCATAAAGGGATCTTTACATTCGTTAGCACTTTCTTCGAGCTGGAGAATTCCTTTAAGTCTTGCTATCTTACAATATTCAACCATGTTTTCTATGTACTCGTCGGGGTTGTATTTTCTCTGGTTGAAAACCATACCAACCATTTTTCCGGCATTTTTTAAAATTTTTGCGGGGAACATGAAGATAATTCCGCCGATTGTACCGCCAACTGTGATTGCAACGCTGGCGGGGTCCCAGAAATTCATCATCTGAGACATAATGACTGCCGGTTTTCCGTTTGCATCTGTTCCGTATGCCATACCGATAACGGCTATAAGCCCAAGCGCAGCAACAAGACCTATAATACCAGTGATGTTTAGTTTTCTTTTCATTTTACGAATCCCTCCGAAGCTTTGTTCACATTCCTTGTGAATTTTTATTTATTTCAATTTTTAATTATTTTCTAAGTCATTTTCTTGAAGCTTTTTGTACTCGCGTATTTTTTCAAGAATTTCATCGATTTTTTCTCTGATTATTAGTCTGTGTCCATTCTGAAAGGTGACAACCGTATCCGGAGTTTCTTCAATAATTTCAATGTAGTTCTCGTTAAGGAGAAGCTCTCTCCCGTCAAGGCGTGTAAGCTTAATCATATTACCCTCACTTTAACGGCGCGGCATGAGGGGGAATTGTTCCCCCTCTGTCAGCCGTGGTTTTATTATTATCTCTTGAGGTTTACAAGCTCTTCGAGCATGGAGTCTGATGTGGTGATAATTCTTGAGTTAGCCTGGAAGCCTCTCTGTGTTGTGATCATATCGGAAAATTCCTGAGCGAGGTTTACGTTTGACATTTCAAGAGCTGAGGAAACAAGTGCGCCTGAGCCTTCAAAGCCAGGTGTTGCAAGCTTAGGATCGCCTGAAGCCGTCGTTGCCTGGAAGTATGAGTTGCCCGACTCCTGAAGTCCGCCCGGATTGTCAAAGGTTGCGAGGTCAATTCTTCCGAATGTCAAAGCACCGTGAACGGCATGCATACCGATAAGCGTTCCGTTTTCGCTGATATAAAAGCTTGAAAGGTCGCCGAAGGACTGCGCTTTTGCGGAGGAAACCATTGTCTGCGCGTTTGCCGTTCCGACAAGAGCCTTAACTGCGTTTGCTTTTAAGGTCTTGATTTCGGTTGAGGTTAAATCTCTTGTGCCGTCGTCAAGCTTTCCTGTTCCCATGTCAAGCTTGATTGAAATTTTCCCGCCCTTGAAGTTTTCGTCAGAAATTTCTCTTACGTCGGCAGGAACCTTTGAAGCGTCAAGCTCTCTTGTCTTTTCGTTTTCAATCATAGTATTGATTCTTGCGGCAAGATCTTCAACGTTTGTGATTTTTCCTGCGTCGCCGAGATTAATTACAATTGAAGGAGGGGTTGCAGCCATATCGGTTGTCGCATCAATTGAATCCTTTGCGCCGGCACCCGCATCGTTTATTGTAACCTTAATGTCAGCGGTCTGGTTTCCGTTTAAAAATCCTACTGTAATGCTTGAAGAGGAGAAGTTTGTAACTCCGCTGGCGGTTGCATCAAGTGTTTTTGTAACCTTTGCTATATGAACATTAGGCACCTTGATGTTGATTTTGCTGTTTGATGCGTTTGTGGATAAGCCTTCAGCAATTGTCGGGTCGCCGTTTTGTGCTCCGAGAACGAATTTACCGTTTGAGTCTATAAGGTTTCCCGAATTGTCAACGTTCAGCATGCCTGCTCTTGTGTAATATTTGTTTCCCGATTTATCCTGAACCTGAATAAATCCTTCGCCTGCGATTGCAACATCGAGTGTACTTGAGGACGACTGGAATGATGAACGGCTCATAATCTTGTCTACCGAGCCGACAGAAACGCCGTAACCTACCTGTGACGGGTTAATACCGCCCGTTGTATCGTCGCCGCCTGTTGCGGTTTTTGTTGTCTGATAATAAATATCGCGGAAAGTTACTCGGCTTCCCTTAAAGCCGTATGTATTTACGTTAGCGATGTTGTTGCCGATAACGTCCATTTTTGACTGGTGGGCTGTAAGTCCTGCTACTCCTGAATAAAGAGATCTAAGCATTTATTAATACACTCCTTTTAATGTGTCAGCCGTAAAAATCTTCCCGTCAGTCGGTCGGGGAAGAAAAAACTTCCTTAAAAGGTCCGGTTTTTACATTATTACGGTTGAATCTATGTTTGTAAATATGTTCCCCTTCATGTCATCCTGTGAAAGAGTTGTGACAACCTTGTTGTTCCTGACGGATACGATAAACGCCGTACTGTCGATTATTACAAGGGCATCGTCAGAGCCTTTCTGCTGTGCTATTTCAACTGCTTTGTTAAGGCGGCTGAGTCTGTTATTCTCGGTCATGTCAATGTTCCTGTCCTCAATTCTGTCGAGGGCATGCTTTGAAAATTCCACTCCCGAAGATTTTTTTTCAAGCTCGGTCCTTAACGTCTGTGCGAAAGGGCTGTTCTTTATATCCGAGGATTTCTGAGGGGTCGTTTGAATATTGGTATTGACTTTCCCTGTCGTTACCGATATGTTTCTTGCCTGTAAGTATTCACTGATTAACATCCCTGTTCACCGCTTTCATTTTAGGATTTTCTGTGCTTTTAAGCTTTTGGTTCAGTGGTATCTGTTTTGGTTGTGTCTGTACCTGTTCCTGTGCCTGTACCTGTGGTATCTGTTTTCGTAGTGTCCGTTTTGGTTGTGTCCTTTGCAGGGTCAGCAACGTCGGCAGCTGTCCATGTTTCAACACTCATGATTTCCTTTGAGGAATACTTCTTCCCGTTAACGATAAAGGAAAAGTCGTTGTTTGCAAAAGAAACCGCGGTAACCATTCCCGTGTCGGTGATATATGTTCCTTCTGAATCGCTTGCGCCGACTGAAACCTTTTTCCCGACGAGTGAGGATGCATATCCTGCCTGTGAATAATAAGTCATGTTCTGCTGTGCCTGTAAAGTCGAAAACTGAGCCATCTGCGCGATAAACTCGGCATTGTCTGTCGGATTGTTGAAGTCCTGATTTTTAAGCTGTTCAACCATAAGCTTTAAAAAATCGTCCTGTCCGAGCTTTGTCGAATCATCCTTTGCGAAAAATTCCTTGTACTTTTCGTAGTTACTCTGAATTTGTACGTCCGAATAACCGCTTACGCCGTCTGCCATAATCTGTTCACTCCCTTTTCGAGTACTGAATTAACTTCGTCTGTTTCCGTTTCTGATGAAGAGCTTCCCCCGCTGTGATAGGTCTGTCCCGAAGAGGAATTCTGACTGTTTGTGTTGCTTTGTCCCATATAGTCCATATACGCCGTGTTTGACGAGGTCACATTGACAACCTTAACGTCGGAGTTTGTATTCTGGAGATTCTGTACGAGAAGCGGAAGTCTTTCCTGTAAAATCTTCTGGGTGATTTCGCTCTGTGCGGCAACGGTAACTGTGATTTTCCCGGCTTCGTTTGAAATCTTGACATTGATTTCGCCTAAATTTTCGGGGTTAAGTTTCATTGTCATTTCCGACGAGGTGCCTGAAACGGAGGCTTTGATCCGCTCTGAAAGCTGAGGTAAAATCTGTTCTTCAAGCGGGAATTCCGAAAGCTTTGAGGTTACGTCGTCAAGGGATATTTCCCTGTTCGGAAGTGTGGTCTGTGACGATAAAAGACTTGTCAGCTCGTCGATTTCTCCTGTTTTCTGAACTCTCTTTGAAAGTGCGGACAATTTGAGAATCTCCGATTCCGCCATTAGCTTTGATGTCTGCGGATTGCTTGCGACTGCGCCGTATTCCATTGCTTTTGAGGTGTTTGCCGAGAAAGATTTCACCATGTCCGAATAAACGGAAGTGTCGGCTGATTTTGGTGTGCTGTCGATAAGCTGCTGTTCGCTTAGCTTTCCGCTTCCAAATGATAAACCTGAACCGGATACTGCCGCTGAAACAGTCTTTGAAACGCTGTCGTAATTCGGGAAGATTTCGCTTGTCGGTTTGTCAACGAGGAACGATACAATTTCCATAAGCCTTGATGCAAGCTGTTTGTGCGGTATGGAATATGTGCCGGTTCCATCGATAAGTCCGACTGCGTCTGTATTTGCCTGATAAATCTGTGAATTTGCCGTCTGTGACGAGGTATTCATCTGCTGTAAAAGCGCCGCCAGCTGACTTAAAAGGTCGGTATTTGTCTTGGTCTTTTCATCCGAATCGTCAATGCTTGACTTTAAAGCCTGAAGAATCTCATCGATTTTTGCGTTTGTTGCTGTGTTCTGAACCGTTCCCGAGGTTTTCCCCGCATAGAAAAGACGGTTGATAAAATCCTGTGTCTTTCCGCTTGGGCAAACTTCTGCATTTTCATTCATAGCATAGCTGATAATCTGCTGGAGAATGCTTAAAATCTCGACTCTTGTCATATTGTCCGAAAAGCCTTCAAACTGGGTTTTAAGTGCCTCAAGTCCTGACTCGTCACCTGAAAGAGCCGCTTTAACTAAGCTTTCCGCCATGCTCTGAACATCGCTGTTATCCGTCAGCTTTGTGAAGGACTGCTTCGTGTTCTGGACAAGAATTTCTTTCTGGAATACTTCGTCAAACTTCGTGTCGTTTTGTGTAACGGTGGTATTCGACGGTATGTATTCCGAGCCACAGTCGAGCATTCTCTGGATTTCGATTGCTGCTGCCATTTTCTCACTCCTTTTCTTAAAAAATATTTATTTAAACGGATATTATCCGGTTAAACCGTTATACGGGGCGGCTTTGCTGGTTAATGACAAATTCCTGAATGAAGTTTTCGTCCGCTTTTCTGACAGCCGTGTTGTATTCCTCAAGCTGCTTTTCCTCAAGCTTCTGAATGGTGTTTACTTCCTTAGTCGCTTCAATAACGACTAAAAGCTGCTTCTGGATTTTCTCTTCATAAATTGCTATGATTTTATCAAGCTGAAAAATTCTGTCGGTGAGCGAGTTTAGGTATCTCTTTGAAACAACCATGTCCTGTGCGGACATTCCCGCCTGGGATTTTTCTATATAATTCTGATTTGAAACCTTAAGATGGTTTTTAACCTCTAAAAGCTCCTCCTCAGCGGATTGTTTTTTGTGTCTTAAAGCCGAAAGTTCATTTTTTTCCTTATCGAGAATCTGTTCCTTATAATTAAGGAGCTTATCGAGCGAAAATTTAAATTTTTTCATTATTCAACCGCTTCCTTAAGCATTCTCACTGTTTCATCGTATTCAAAGCTGTCTTCCGTTTTTTGCGTAAGAAATGAATTTATCCTTGTGATTTTTTCTATCGCTTCGTCAATTAAGGGGTTCGTGCTTTTTTTGTATGCCCCTATCGAGATAAGGTCGTAGTTCGCTTCATAAACCGACATAAGGTTTCTTAGCTTTGAGGCGGCGTCCTTTTGGCCTTCGTCGGCAATTTCATTCATAAGACGTGAAATGCTCCCGAGAATGTCAATTGCGGGGTAATGGTTTTTCATCGCAACCTTTCGTGAAAGAACGATGTGTCCGTCAATAATTCCGCGGACGGTATCCGAAATCGGCTCATTAGTATCGTCGCCCTCAACAAGAACGGTATAAATTCCCGTTATCGAGCCTTTTTCAAAGTTGCCTGCGCGCTCCAAAAGCTTTGGCATGGTCGTGTAAATCGACGGTGTATATCCTCTCGCTATCGGTGCTTCACCAACGGCAAGCCCTATTTCACGCTGTGCCATCGCATATCTCGTAAGACTGTCCATCATAAGGAGGACGTTTTTGCCCTGGTCTTTAAAATATTCGGCAATCGCCGTCGCTGTCATCGGGCATTTGTTTCTCATCATTGCGGGCTGGTCGGAGGTTGCTATAACAAGAACGGAGCGTTCCATTCCCTTCTGACCCAAATCCCTCTGAATAAATTCGAGAACCTCTCGTCCACGCTCGCCGACAAGTGCGATTACGTTTATGTCAGCTTTAACTTCTCTTGCGATCATGCCCATAAGGGTGGATTTTCCCACTCCCGAGCCTGCGAAGATTCCCATTCTCTGTCCTCTGCCTATGGTTAAAAGTCCGTCAATCGCCTTTACTCCCATGGGGAGAATGTCTTTTATTGCGGGTCTTGTAAGCGGATTTACCGGCGCGCCTGCGATATTATAGGAGATTCCTCTCGGGATTTCTTCCTTTCCGTCAAGCGGCTTGCCTATTGCGTCGATAATTCTTCCGACAAGGTGGGGGGAACAGTTTACGCTTAATTTCCCGCCGGTCGAGTCAACAATGCTTCCCGGGCCTATGCCCTCAATATCCGAATACGGCATTAAAAGCACGCGGTTCTGGTTGAAGCCCGCAACCTCGGCATAAATAAAATCGTCCTCTTCGCCCTTTTTATAAATTCTGCATACGTCGCCGATATTGCAGGAGGGTCCCGATGCCTCGATGGTCATTCCGACAATTTTCGTGATTTTACCCATATAGCGGTATAAATCCGCATTTTTCAGCGTTTTTTGCATTGCGGAATAGTCCAAGGTATCACCTCTGCGGTTAATTTTTATTTTTGGAGTTTTTCATGATTTCCTTTAAAAGCTCAAGCTGTGTCGGAACGGAGGCGTCAATTATTTCGCTGTTGTTGTCGAGAATAACCGTGCCCTCAGCCGCCTCGGGGAGAATTTCAACCTCGATTTCGGGGATATTCCCCACAAGAGTTTTAATGAACTCAAGGTCGGTGACGACTTCCCTTGAAACGTCGCCTTTTGCGAAGGAAATTTTTATGTAGTCGCTGTTGCGGAAGTTTTTTGCCGCCTGTTCGACAATTCTGAAAAGAACATTCTTGTCGGTTTTCAGCTCTTCGAGGGTGATTTTTTCCGCCATTTCAATTGAAATGTCAAGGAGCTTTTCTTCGTTTTGTATAAAATATGCTTCCTTGCGGGAATTTATTTCAGAGAGGAACTGCGCCGCGGTTTTGACATAGGTTTCGCACTGTGAAAGCGCCTCGCCCCGTCCCGCATTAAAGCCCTCTTCAAAACCTTTTTTTCGGGCATTTTCAAGCTCATTTATAGAATCAAGCTTTACCTTTTTCATAATTTCATCGGACTGTGCTTTTGCGTCGTTTATGATTTCCTGACGCATATGCTCCGACTTTTGAAGATATTCGGCGTTTTCCTGTTCAAGCTGATTTTTTATCATGTCAACCTGACGGGAAATTTCCGATTGAACCTCATGTTCGCGGCGTTCTTTTTCAAGCCGCTGTCTTAAAGCGTTCTCGTCCTCGGGGTTATCCTCTGAGAAAATCGGTTTAACCGGTATAATAACGGTGTTATCGATGAAAACGGGTTCGCCGTTTTCATTAATCCGTGATGATTTTACTACCTTATGCAATAATTTCATCATCCTTTCCGCCCTTGCCGATTACAAGCTCGCCCTCGTCTTCAAGACGTCTGATTATTGCAACTATGCGCTGCTGAGCTTCTTCAACGTCACGCATACGGATGTTATGCAGATATTCGATGTCGGTCTGAATGGACTCCTGCATTCTCTGCGGCATGTTCGCATAAAGCGTAGCCGCAACCTCGGCGTTTGAGCCTTTGATTGCAACGGCAAGGTCCTTGGATTCGACATCTCTGATAAAACGCTGGATTGCAGTTGCATCGAGGCTGAGAATATCTTCGAAAACGAACATCTTCTGACGAATTTCGGTAACAAGCGCGGGGTCGCGGACAGCAAGCTCGTCGAAAATGTATTTTTCCGTTCCTCTGTCTACGTGGTTTAAAACGTCGGCTATGTAGTTTACGCCGCCGACCTCTGCGAGGTCCATTGAAATAAGCGACGAGAACTTTCTCGAAAGCGTTTCTTCGATTGCCTTTATAACGTCAGGGGATGCGCTGTCCATCTTAGCTATTCTCTCAACAACGTCAACGCGCTTTTCCTTGGGGAGCTCGGACAAAACCGCTGAGGTCTGGTCCGCATTCACATATGAAAGAACTAAAGCAATTGTCTGCGCCGATTCGTTCTGTAAAATTGCGAGAATGTTTTTGTAGTCGGATTTTCTTACAAAGTCGAAAGCCTTTGTCTGAAGCGACTTTGAAACCTTTTCCATAAGAACTCTTGCGCTGTCCTGTCCGAAAGCCTTTTCGAGAACCTGACGGGCATAATCCACGCCGCCCTCGGTGATAACCTTTTGTGTCAGACAAAGCTCATAAAATTCCTCAAGAATGTTGTCGACCGTTTTTATATCCATATACTGAAGTCTTGAAACCTCATAGGTAAGCTTTTCAATGTCCTCGTCGGTAAGATGCTTATAGACAGCCGCCGCATTTTCAGCACCCATTGCGGTGACAACCGTTGCCGCCATCTGAATAGGGGAGGGCTTTTCTTTTCTATTTTCTTCTAGAACCGGAGCCGGAACCGGAACCGCCTGAGCTTCCGCCATTCTTTGCCTCCTCCTCTCTCAGCCAGCTTTTTAAGAGCTGTGCGACAATTTCAGGACTGCCATGTGCAAAATCAGCAATTTCACGCCGAACAGCCGCCTGTTTTGTTTCCTTGACTTCGCCGTTCATCAGGCTTTCAAGTTCAAAATCTTCTCCCTCAGGATGCTGCTTGTTGTTGAAATGTCCCTGAACTTCGCCGCTTTCACCCGCCGCCTGTGCGGCAAGATATGCCTGTTTTTCGATAAATCTGCGTTTTTTCTTTGCTTTTCCCGAAACGCTGACATAAACGAAGGTGAAAAGAATTATCATTGCAACGTCAAGAGCCATTACTATTAAGTAAACCTGTCTTGACCAGCCGAAAGGATAGCTTGAAGTATCAAATATGTCTGATTTGTCGCCGTTTTTCTGGAGGTTCATGACGGAAACGAACTGCTCGTTTACCGACGTCGCCCTTGCAACAGCCGTGACAAGCCCTGCTTTTACGTCGTCCGAAAGAAAATCGGTATAAATCATAACCGAAACGGTAAGGTCTTCTACATAATAGCCCTGCTTTTCGGTCTGCTGTTTTAATGTGTTGATGAGATAGCTGGTGCTGGACTCAGAATTGCTCCATACCCCTGCTTCGCTTTCCGTTCCCGTCGGATATGTATCCTCTGCATTTGTTTCAACGCCGACAACGCCGCCCGATGTTCCCGCCGTTCCCGATGAGTTCTTGTTGTCCTCGTGCTGAATCATTCCGCTTCCGTCATCGTGTGACGGAGTATATTTTGTATCCTCGGAAACCTGCTTGTCGTAATTAAGGTTTGCATTTACGGAAATTTTTACGTTATCCTCGCCGTAAGCGTCGGCAAGAAGGTTCATAACCTCACTTCTAATAACGTCCTGATATTCCTGCTTAAAGCGGAGCTTGTTCCTCTCAACGGTAATGTCGTCGCCGTCATTCCCTGCTCCTGCGGCAAGAAGCTTGCCCGTATTGTCGGTTATTGCTATATTTTCTTCAGTCAGCCCCGGAACACCCATCATAATAAGCTTTGTTATTCCGTTTATCTGTGCGTCGGAAAGCGCGCCGTTGTTACGTAAAGTGAGCTTGACCGATGCACTTGACGGCTGAGAATTTACGGAGATAACGGTATTTTTCTGCTCCGGAATGTTTAACGTCACAACGGCATCTTCAACCCCGTCAAGCTGCTTCAAAGTGGCGATAAGCCTCTCCTGAAGCTGCATACGAGCCTGTTCACGCTTTTCATAGTCGGTCGTGAACATATCGACATTCTGGTTGAATACATTATAATTCAAATCGCTTTTTGGGTAACCCTTTACGGCTAAATCCATAGCAATAGTATCGGCATTTTCCTTGGGTACGGTTATCTGTCCGCCCGAGGTATAGCTTACGGGAATGTTCATTTCCTCAATAAGCCCGACAATTTCGGTTGCCTCTGAGTTTTCAAGTCCGTCATAAAGCACGACATAATCCTTGTGATTAAGGATTATGGTCAGAACTACGGCAAGAAGAACAATCCCCCCGAGGACGCTTATGTATAATATTTTTCTCTTTTTCTCCTGTGCTTTCCAGAAGTCGGAAAAGCCTTTGAATATCTTAGAGAACTGATCCTTCATTTAAATTTTCCCTTTCAAACGTTCTGCGCAAATTAATATTAGAGGCCTATCGACATTATTTCTTTATAGGATTCAACCGCTGTGTTTTTTAAAGCCACAAAGGTTTCAAGGGCAATTGATGCTTTTTTTGCGTTGAGTGCAACGGTGTGAAGGTCGTCAATTTCGCCGAGAGCGACCTTAACGCTGTCCTGTTCGGAAACGGCCTGCGTTTCCTCCGCTGTTTTGAAAGCGTTTTTAAAAACGTCGGCAAAGGATGCTCCCGTTTCGGTCTGCTCAGAAGCGGCTTTCTGCGGAGCCTGTGATATTGTATTCAGCGGCGTAATACCGCTCATTGGGATTATGTACATTTCAATCTCTCCTTTAAATCAAGAGGTTATTTCATAAGCTCGAGAGCCTTCTGCGCCATAGCCTTTGTTACACCCATAGCGGTTAAATTCGCCGAATATGAATTTGATGCGGCAAGAAGGTCAATCTGTTCCTTTGCGTTGTCAACGTTCGGCATATAAATATAGCCGTTTTCGTCAGCATCGGGGTTCGTCGGGTCATAAACCGGGGTAAAAGGCGTTTCATCCTTTACAACCGCCGCAACCTTAACTCCCGAAAGCTTTAATTTCTTTGAGCCGTCGCTTAAAAACTTCTTAAAGCTTTTATCCTCTTCAAAAACAACAAGCTGTCTTCTGTAAGGCGTTCCGTCTGAGGTTTTAGTGGTAGCCTGGTTAGCAATATTCTGTGAGATTATATCCATTCTCGTCCGCTGTGCCGAAAGCGCAGACGCCGAAATATCAAGCGAGTTTAAAAACGACATTTATTATTCCTCCCATTATCTCTGAAGTGCGGTTCTCATCATCGAAAAATCAGTATTTGCCTTGTCAATAAGCGTCTGATACTGAAACTGTGCATCGACAAGAGCGGCGGATTCCTTTTCAATATCGACGTTGTTCCCGTCGAGAGTCTGCTGAGTGTTAGGCTCTTCCGTAACGGCAACGGCGAATTTGATTCCGTCGTTTTCCTGTTCGCCGACATGATAGCGGCATTTGCATTTTTCATCAAGAACAGCCCCGAAAGTCACTGTTTTAGCCTTATATCCGGGGGTACTGTCGTTCGCAATATTTTGATTTATGACCTTTTGTTTGTACCAGACAGCATCCATACCTTTTTCGAGCATTTTAAAGCTTGTATTGTCAAACAAATCGCACACCATCCTTTATATAAATTTAACAAATATTTTAGTTTTAAAATTCCATTTTTGTAATTAAAAACAACCGCGTATTTTGTCATTTAAATGATTATAACTTAATTCGGCAAAAAATTCAAGCAATTTTTGTTTAAAAATTAGAAAGCGCGTACAAATTTTAAGAACGTGATTTATACATTTATACAGTTTTAGAGGAAATGTATACAAAATAAAAAAAATAGCGAAAACGTATTCGCTATTTTTCGTCATTATTCATATGTTTTTGGAGATTTTTTCTCGAGATAGCAATTTTAACCAAGGTCATAATTACTTCGCTTTTGCACTTTTCTTTTATCTTTCTTACTTCGTCATAATTGGTTTTGCTGTCTATGTAAATATATTTAGGCGGAATTCTGTTAAGCGCTTCAACCGTGATTTCAGCCTTGCATACATCGCATTCGCATATGTTAAATCTGTGTATGCTTTCAGCAAGCCATTCCTGTACAAGCTCGGACACGACATTAATTCCGACGATTTTTGTTTCGACGGGCTTTTTGACGGAATTTTCACTGACACTGTTTTTTGTCTGTCTGTCGCGTATATTAGGGGTTCTGACATGAATTACGTCTTCTTTAAATTCCTCGTTAATAATGGGATTTTCCAGACCGTTTTCGTCATTCCCGGAAATAAGTCTTAAAAGCGGAGCTGTCTTGTTTGTTTTTCTTGACACAGTATTTTCCTCCTTTTTTTATTTCTCTGTCTTTTTCTTTTGTTTTGTTCTTTTTAGTCCGTAAAGCTCTTCGGCTAAGCTGAAATAATCCACGCTTGCCCTTGAGTCCGGGTCGTAAATCGCAAGTGTCTGTTGGTGTGCGGGTGCTTCCGCCGCTGAAATGCTTGTACCGATTTTGGTTTTGAGAATCTGTGAATCAAGCTGCTTTGCGACGATTTCGACAAGGTCCTCAACCTCTCGGGTGAGAAGATAGCGGGGGTTGTATTTGGTGAGAAGAATTCCTCTCAAATTAAGCTCTTTATTATAATATTTTTTTACGGCGACAATGGTATCGCGAAGCTGTGCAATGCCTTGAAGACTTAAAATCTCGGGCGTCATAGGGATAATTAAATCGCTTGCCGCAATATATGCGTTTATCGTGAGAATGCTTAAAGCCGGCGGCGTGTCGAGAAGAATATAATCATAATCGCCCATAATCGGTTCGAGCTTTTCTTTTAAAATGTATTCTCTGCCGACGTTTGTCAGCTCAAGCTCCGAACCGCTCAGAAGAATGTTTGAGCTTATAACATCGCAGTTGTTGCTTGTGTGCTGAATGGCATCTTTTATGTCAGCTTTCCCCGTTATTACGTTGTGGATTGTAATTCCGTCGTCCTTTGCACCGAGGCTGAACGTCATATTCCCCTGTGGGTCAAGGTCTATCGCAAGGACTTTCTTTTTGTGTGCGGCAAAAACTCCGCAGAGAGCGCATATGGTGGTCGTTTTCCCCACGCCGCCCTTTTGGTTTGTAACAGTTAATACTGTAGCCATAGTCCTTTTAAAATTCCTCTCTTTTCAAATGCGGCTAATATCCGAGCTTTTTAAGACGCTCTCTCTCCTGAAGCTGACAGTCAAAAATGAATCTCGAAACAGTTTCTTCCTCAGATGCAGTCAAAGTTTCGAATTTACAGCCGAAACCTACTTTTTCTGTATCGCCGACAGGCTGGAGCCTTAAAACCTGAGCCATCGGCTTAACCTTTCCATCAAGGAAAGAGAGAAGAAATTTGTCACCCGGTTTGAATTCAAAATCAGCGGACATAAATATTCCGCCGATATTTATGTTTAAAATATTTACATTAAGCTCAGGACTGAATTCCGATGTTTCCTCATCGCGCGTATACATCAGAATTTTCCCCGTAATATTTGTGGAGGTTTTAAAGAATCTCCGCCTTTCCTCAAGTAGGGTATAGTCCTTCCCGAGGTGGATATTAACCTGAAAATCAGTCGCCAAGTCGAGTGTGGTTTCGTATTTTATTCTGTTCCCGTTTCGGTAATAAAATATTGCTTCAACCTTGTCGCCTTTGTTTGCGGGAATTTTACAGTCGCCTTTTAATACGACAAATTCCTTTGCACTGAAGGAGAAAAAATCCTTTGGGAATTCAAATATGTCGGTAGAAATAACAACGTTTCCGTTGGCGTCAAATATTTCTGCCTTAACTATTTTTTCCTTATTGAGCACTGATTTTCCTCCTGTCTTTTATTTTATAGAGTAAAATATTAAAATGTAAAGCATAAAATATTAAAATATAACAAAAAGAGCACTAAACACCTAAAATAATTATATAATAACAATATAATTATTGCAATATAAATTACGCTAAATGCAGTGATTTTTAATTTTTACACAAATTTCTTAACATTTTTTGTATATGTTCATAAATTAAATTTTACAAAATGTATGTATTTGGAATAAAGTGCATACCAACTTTAAACATCTGTACAAATTTATGATTATAATGTATAATTGATAAGTCGGAAAAAGTGTTTTTCGGGGATAATCGGGTTAAATGGGGTGAAAGGATTGACAAAGCATTTTTATGCTTCACAGAAAAAGCTGAAAAGACGTTATAACAGAAGAATGTTTCTTGTAAACACACTTCCGCTGTCGGTAATTCTTGTGACGGCGGTCATTGTCTTGTCAAATTATAATTCTGTCAATCCCCCGTCATATTATTACGCCGTTTCGGTTATTTTCAGCCTGGCTGTCGGATACGGCTTTGTTACCGTGCTGACAGGCTCGATAATATCCTCGTCGAAACAGAAAAATCATTCGGCACACACATATGTCGAAATATGCGGAGAAATGCTTATTATAAGCAGATTTTGTCAGTCATTTTCTTCAGAAAGAAAAAAGCTTGTTTATAAAAAGCTTTATGTTATAAATCTTCATGATATTACCGATATTTATTTTTACAAAAAAAATGTTGTCATAATTGCCCCGACAAGGCTTCTTTACGAAAGGGCGGACTGGCTGACTTATAAAACCGACGGGAAAACGCTTTCCTTTGACCGCTGGTGGTATGACAAAAACGGCGGAACGCTCGTGAACGGGGCGGAAATAAAGGATATGTTTTCAAGCACCGCACGCATAGCCCGCACCGTTTCAAACGCCTCGGGAAAGGCGAGAAAGCGCTTTGAGGAGCGTAAGCACTTCCGTGAGAAAATGCTTTCGATTGCACAGATGGCGACATATGAGCATAAAAATCTTTCAAAATAGTATCATTTTATAAACGGGATTATTAGGGGTTTCACCCCTAGAACCCCACCCCTTTTCTGTGACGACAGAAAAGGGGGAAAGAACGTTTTCTTTTCTCTGTCCCAGATAAAAGAAACAAAAGAGATGTTACTTGTGTTCTATTTCCGCAATCCCCTCTAAAGTTTATTTTGTGGGAAAAAATGCGTTATTCCCCACAAATTGCAGCACTTGATTTTACTTTTAGGGGAAAGCTGGTTTGCTGTTGAAAGTCGGTCTGTACGGAGGCTTTGTTTCAATGTTATCTTTGCAAATTCGTTGAAAACCAAAGAGAAACAAAGCCAATGATAACGAGTGAGCCTGTCGCCGATAAAATCGGCGTAAAGGTCGAACGGATTAAACATAACCGTTCCTTAGCACTCTTTCCCCTATTTCTCTTGCGAGAGAAATAGGGTGGGGTTATAGGGGCAAAGCCCCTAACAGAACTCATTGCCATTATTATCGGTGGCTTTGCGGTCGCCCCCGAACCCCTTCGCCTTGCCAAAATAAAATATGTGGGGTTCAAGGGGTATTGCCCCTAACAAAAGCCTCTTAATAAAAACAGGATAACCTCATCTTGAAGTTACCCTGTTTTATTCATTTTCGTCATTTTCTTCGTCAAGAATTTTTTCTCCTAAAAGCCCTATTGCCGCCGACATTAGCTTTACTCCGTCGGGGAGGGCGATATATACCGCCGCGGGAATCCCCTTTTCCTCAGGAATGGGATATTCAAAATCCTCACCAATAAAGGAGAATACCGCTGTGTCAGCGCCGGTCCGCTGTAAATCAAGCATATAGATTTTATCCTTGTTGGCAATGTTTCGGGTATTTACATATGCCGTCAGCAGAAAATAGAAAAATGAAAAAGCAATAAGCGTTGTAAAAAATGCGGCGGCAAAAACATGACGTTCTTTTTTTCTTCTCATTTTGTTTCCCTTATCCGATATTTTTACTTAATTATTCCCCATTTTTATGATGATATTCCTTTAAGCGCATTTGCGAGTGACTTTCCGACAAGCTCGCCCGAATACTGCGCCTGTTCAATGCTGTTAGCGTGGCCGCCGACTTCTATTAAAAGTGAGCCTGTCGTCAAATCCTGATTATATTTTTTATATGCAAATAGAACAGGCCGCGTAAGTCCCGGATAATCGCTTTCCGCCTGCTGCTGGATAAGTGAGGCAAAACGGAAGTTTTTCAAGTAATTCGGCATATTCATAGTCCCGTTGTCACAGCCCGAAATAATCATAACCTGAGCCGCCTGTTTTCCGTTTATGTCAACTGTCGGGGCAATTCTCTCACCGCCGTCCCGTTCAATAGCGTCGCGATGAATGTCGAGAACGACTTTTATTGACGGATGCTGGGCTAAAATTGCCTTTACCGTTACCCTGCTTCGGTCATACGAGCCGTTATAGGACGGGTAATCGTGAACGGTTTTGTCATGGATAACGCCTATCCCTTGTGAAGTCAGCTCCTTTTCGATTGCGTTTCCGACGGAAATCACGTTTTTTGTTTCGTCGGTTGTTCGGGAATTAAAACTTGCATCGTAAAAATTTCTTGCATAAGGCTCATAGCTTTCAGTCGTGTGCGTGTGCATGATAAGCACCTGAGGCTCGGAGGCTTTGCTCTCATCGCCAACGGCTATTTTAAATTCGGGGAGCTTTTTGCTTTCCTCAATAAGCTTTGACATCGGAATTTCTGTGGCATTCCTGACCTGTCCGCATTTTTCGAGGTCAAAGAATTGCTTGCCGTCCTGCTCTAAATAAGCCATTGCGGTTATCGTTCCGCTGTGCGTTTCAATGCTCTCGGGATACGGACTGGGGCCCTTATATGTACTTTGGGTTTCGTCAGGATTTAAGGCGTCTTCATTTTCTGCGGCGTTATATTCATACGGCATACCCTCCGAAAGCATGATACGATCATCAAGCGACATTTCGGTTTCTTCAGTCTGTGCGGAGGCTTCTGTCTGTGCGGAGAAATATTCTTCGGGCGGATACATCTCGCCGAAATTTAAAACGGCGGAAAAGCTTGCCGCCTTAGCCGCCGCCGCGGAAATTGCGGGAAGGGATTTAATCACCCACGCCGTAACAAAGGGCGCTCCCGCAATTACGCAAAGGCAAATCAGCACTTTTTTAAACTTCTGTTTTGATGAATGGTGCAGCGTCAATCCCTCCCCTCCGTCTTTATGTTACTATATTTATGCTGATAAAGCCGCAAATATTCAGGACATTGCGTTAAGCTCTTCAAGGCTGAAATACGGCACAAAACAGCGGTTAAGGGAGAATGCCACAAGTTTTGCCGTCCGCTCGATAAGCTTGTCAACATCTCTCGGTGTAACCATCATGTTCGGCATATCCTCCGAAACTGCTTTTCCCGTAATGTTTTCGGCAATCGTGTGCATATCGACAACAGTCGGAACGCCAATCGCAATAACGGGAACACCGAGTGTTTTGGGGGAAAGCTCTTTTCTGCTGTTATTCACGCCAGAGCCGGGGGAAATTCCTACGTCGGAAATCTGAACCGTCGTCCCGAGGCGGTTTATGTCGGAACAGGCGAGCGCATCGATAACAACGACAACCGACGGCTTGATTTTGTCACATACCGCTTTTGTTATTTCAGCAACCTCAATCCCCGTTTGTCCAAGAACTCCCGGCGCAATTGCCGAAACGGGACGGAGAGAGGAAAGTTCGCTATCTTTTGGAAGCTCAGAATTAAGGTGGCGCGTCGCGACAACCCTGTTTATTGTCTGAGGGCCTAACGCGTCGGGGGTGATGTCGTTGTTCCCCAAGCCGATTATTAGGACATCGCCGTCAGGCGGAGAAAGCGCTGAAATTTCTTTAGCAATGCTTTCCGTCATTTCGTCGAATTCTTCCGGGTGTTCAGAAAGGTTGTGCGTTTCAATGGTGATGTACCTGCCCTTTCCTTTTCCTATCTGTGCGCCCGCCTCGTCGGATTCTATCACTATTTCGGTAATGTCGCACCCCGCCCCGTCACGCTTGTTCTGAAATATCCCCGGATAAGCCGTTGCATTTGACGGCATTTTCTCAACCGCAAGGTCTGTTCTTATGCTCATACTAATATTCCTCCCGAATTTGTATATAATAAACAACATATCATTGTTTTTTAAGAAATAATTTTACACTCAATTCTATTGCTATTTTTATCTTAAAATGATAAAATATTTATTAGACTTATGTTATTGTGGCTTGTTGACGAAGTAACATCCACATTATATTATCCAAAAAATCCGGATTTATCATTAATTTTCTGATATTCCGCATATCTGTATCAAGGAGGTGTCTTTAATGCCTAACATTAAATCTGCCAAAAAAAGAGTTAAGGTTACAAAAGTAAAGTCTGACATCAATAAGGCTGCTAAATCTAATCTTAAAACAATTTTAAAGGGTGCAAACGATCAGGATTCTATCCTTTTTGCAATAAAGAAGGTTGACCAGGCTTGTGCAAAGGGACTTATGCACAAAAACTGCGCAGCAAGGAAAAAATCCCAGCTTGCTTTGAAGCTTAACGCTGCAAAGGCTTAATCTTTTAAAAAAACGGGGCGTACTTATATAGTACGTCCTTTTTGTTTTATGTAACATTTATTGACCTGTATCAATTTTGGTGATACAATGAAAATGTTAAAAAGAATTTTAAATGTGGATTATTTATATTAGGATAAGGAAGTAAAAAAACATGGAATGTAAAGACTGGATTCTATTGCTAGTACCAATTATTCTCAATGGGTTAATGGTTTATATAGTCCAAATTCTTTTTCAATCATATAATAAGAAACAAATGGATTCTTATGAGAAAAAGAAGAGTATAAATAGCACTTTTTATGAAGTATTATTAAATTCTAAAAATGCTTTTAGAACTTTTGGGTATGCAGTAACCGACACTCCGGATGATGAAGATAAAATTAGTAATGCACTGGGGGAATTTTTTAGGAGTATCACAAAAATATTGGACTATTACGATGATCATAATTATTTTTTAGAAAATTACAAAGAAAAAATATCAGAAATTAGGAATTATTTTAATAATTTTATAGATAACAATAGAAACAAAGCTACTTTTACCGTTACCGAATCGAAATCTATAATGGAATGTGTTAAGACATTACATAGCTATGTGGATGCGTTAATTGATGCTTCACAAAAAAACATTTAATAGATACATGGGAATAAATTTACTGCTTAATAACATAACCATCAATCAGCCTGAGAAGATTTTTCTTTTCAGGCTGTAATTATATATATTCTGTTTTATGTAACATTTATTGACCTATATAAACTCAGATGATATAATTAAAATGTGAAATATAAATTGCTTATACTTAGTGAAACAAGGGGATATTACATAATGAAAAAAACATTGGCTGCCTCTGCAATCATTACAGCGATTATTTCAATTATCAATTTATTGACGGGATATTTTGGGTCTGCACCGATTTTTTCGATTCATTCAACCGGCGGCGAATATGAGTGCTGGATTGGGTTTGGGGTGTTTAAAGAGATTTTCTGGCCATTAATTTCAGAAGACGGTATGGACAAGGGGTATACAGAAATGCACTTTTCGCCCATTTCGCTTATCATATGTTTTGTGCTTGTGCTGATAGTTACATTTTTAGTCAGAATAATCTATGAAAAGATACGCCGCAGAAAATGAGCCAAACACAAAATCCAATTAAATTTATTAACTCAGCCTGAGAAGATTTTTCTTTTCAGGCTGTAATTATACATAGATTTTGTTTTTATGTGACATCTATTGACACATATCACCTTTGACGATACAATGAAAATGATGGCAAATAAAAAGCTTGATTCAGGATTGTTTATAAAAGGATATATGTCAATAAAGGGATAGAGGATGAAAAGTGGGAAAAAAGATGGAGATAATAAGAGTTTTATTGAAAATAGCAATGTGGCTGTTGATTATTGGTTTTGGCTGTAATTTTATCATGCAGACAATCAGCTATGCATTTTATAAGAACGCCGAGAAAATGGCGGAGGTTTCGTGTGAGCCTCAATTTATTCAGATGTCTGACACGCTGACGGGATACGGCTATAATCTTGATAAACAGTCGGATCAAGTGATTTTATTTTTTGGCGGATCAAATTACATTGCATATAATTCTGTCGGGAAATATGCCGGTGAATTTGACTGCCCTTTTATTTCGGCTGACTATTATGGAACGCAGGACAGCAAAGGAAAAATGAATTTATCTTCAATACAGCGTACTGCAGAAGATATGTATGACTGGGCAAAGAAACAGTATCCCACAAGTAAAATAATAATCATGGGGCACAGCTATGCAGCGGGCACAGCCGTTTATCTTGCAAGCGTAAGAAAATGTGACAAACTGATTTTAGCTGCGGCATATCGGGATGTTTCTGATTTATATAATAAAATAATACCTATTTTCTGGGGGCCGCTTAAGATTTTTATATCAAATAATATTGAGGCGTCAAAATATGCAAAGAATGTAGATTGTCCAGTATATATTATCGGCTCAAATGGAGATAAAACCTTGAGCGCAGCCTTACAGGAAAAGGTTTCAAAGGATTACGCCGACTCAAAAGTTAAGATATTTGATAACATCAGTCACGAGGATTATTATGTTACGCCGGAGGTAATTGAATATATAAAAGGCGTATTGGAATAAAGTCGGAAAAATGCAAGTCAAGGTCTTTTATTCGGCAAAAGTGCGAACCCTTTTTATATACACTCGCATCCATAGTTCAGGTAATAATGGTTGCTTCACTTTGTTTGCTAAAACGAAAGGATCATCACAAATGAAAAAATAATTATCAAAAATAAAGCATTGAATATTATTTTTAAGGTGTTAGTTTATATAATTATAATATTTGTGATAATGTCTTTTGTTAGTATTCCTATATTTATATTATTTATATTAAACGGCGGGGTACAATAATAGTTTGTCGTTTGATAATATAAAGCTAATTCTAATTTTTGCGCGGGAAGAGTTAGAAAAGAAACTCTACGCCGCGTTGACATCAGGTTTTTCATTAAACTCTACGCTTCGTGTGTGTTTTTTCATTAGTTCATCAGGCATAATTAAAAGCAGAAAGGAGAACTCAAATGGATCAAATTAAAATCGGCAGATTTATAGCCGAATCAAGAAAGATTCACAAGCTTACTCAGATACAGCTAGCTGACGCATTAAATATCAGCGACAAGACTGTTTCTAAGTGGGAATGCGGAAAAGGTTTTCCGGAGGTTTCTCTTATGCTCCCATTATGCGAAAAGCTGAATATCAGCGTCAACGACTTGCTTTCGGGGGAAAGAGTTTCCGAACCAGATTATCAGAAGAAAGCAGAGGGGAATATGATGGATTTAATGAAGCAAAATGAGGAAAACAAGAAGAAGCTTGCGCTCTCAATAATTAACGGCGTAATAACAGTTATTGCTGTCGTTGCCTTATCCTGTTTGGCGGGCTATGTCGAAATGCCGATTGCTGCGCGTATCGCGATAATTGCAGCTGCGGTTATTACAGCTGTATTCGGCATTGCCGGCTCGGCAATGCTTGACCGTGAAGCGGGCGTATTTGAATGCTCTTACTGCAAGGAAACATTCGTGCCAAGCATGAGCGATTATACAAAGGGCTATCATACACTTACAAAGCGTAAATTAAAGTGTCCCAAATGCGGGAAAACGGGAATGTGCAAACATAGAATTACAGGATAAAATTATTATAGACATAAAATTGGGATGGTGCATTGTGGAGATAAAAAGTATTTGCGAAAACAAAAAGCAGTTCCTGGATTTACTCTTGTTAGCTGATGAACAGGAATCCATGATAGACAAATATTTAGAGCGAGGGGATCTTTTTGCCTTATATGACGACGACTTAAAAAGTGTGTGCGTAGTTACACGCGAAAGCGATGATGTATGTGAGCTAAAAAACATAGCCACTTATGAAAAGTGGCATGGCAATGGGTATGGCAGCAAACTTTTGCATCACATTTTTTCACATTATAAAGGCAAGTACACGAACATGACTGTGGGAACAGGTGACAGCCCATGGATATTACGGTTTTATGAAAAAAATGGTTTTAGGATTTCGCATAGGGTTAAGGACTTTTTCACAGACAATTATGACCACCCGATGTTTGACAACGGCGTTCAATTAGTGGATATGATTTATTTGAGTAAGATTTTGTAATTTAGTCAGCATTTTACCCAAAGGCATTATGAATAAAACAGATATTTCAACCTTATTTCTATCGCTGCTTATAGCTCAGCCTGAGAAGATTTATCTTCTCAGGCTGTAATTATAGCGGCAGGTTTTCTTTTATATACGCTTGCCTGTTGCATTTTCTGAAATAATATGTATAATACTATTATAATAGTATAAAAGGAAGTGAACGCTTTGAATAAAAAGGAAATTGATTATCAGACTATACGTTCGGCACTCCCTGTTGTCGGGGCGCTGTTTTTGGTGATTGCTTCTGCCGCATATATTCTTTACCGCACAATGTCAAATCGCGCATATCAGGAAAAGTGGAAAGACTACGACGAATGCGGATTGTCCTGATAAACCCTCAGCCTCTGATTTTCAGAGGCTGTTTTTGTTTTATTATGGTAAAAATCCTATGCAATCCGAGTAAAATTTAAACTTTGTAAACAATCACAATTATATCAGCAATTGTCTTAAAGATATTGTATAATCTGTATAAAAACGATAATAATTTACGTCTATAAAATGAATACTTTTTATTTGAAAGATATATTTAAGGTGAATTTTATTCGGTATTAACGCCTAACCCCTTTGTTATCGGGGATTTTTAGCTATTTGCATAAATACGGGCATTTTTTTTATTGTCAAAATTACTATAAAAGATGCGGTTTTAACTGAAATTTAAGCTCATTAGAAACTTTTAGGAAATTAAATTTGTGCATATTGAACAAAAATATTATACAATTTGTGATTGACAAATGCAAATGTGTGAGATATAATAAGCTACAAATCGGTAACAAAATGGTTACTGCATTTTTATGCCTAAATCGTAGGGCTTTCGGTGTGCATTTTCCCTTATCGTAAGCTTAAAGAAAAAGGAGAGAATTTATGAGAAACCAAAGAACATTCACGGCAATAGGAAGTACAATTAAAAAACAGGGTTTTTATATTGCTTTCTGTGCGGTAATGGTACTTTTGGCAGCAGTACTGATGACAGGCGTTATGCTTTTTACCAATCAGGTTTATGTGACTGATGACGGAGAAACCAAGTGCTTTCTTACTTCCGGTGAAGATATTGACGCAATTCTTGCCGAAAACGGCTATGACATAAAAAAAGACGACGTTATTGAATTCGGCGGCTTTGAAAGCAATACCGCCAAGGTTAATATTATAAGAGCATACCCTATATCCTTCATCTGCGGAGGGGAAACGAGTTATATCAGCGTTACCGGCGGTACGGTCGGAGATGCACTTAAAAAATCGGGAGCACTTATCAATCCGCAGGATATTATTGAACCGTCCGAGGACACTGCTGTATCAAAGGACACAATAATAACATTAAAGCGCGTAACCTATAAAACCGAGGCTTCTGAACAGCCTATTCCGTTTGAAACCGTTGAGGTTAATTCAGCCGCCGTTAAAAAGGGCGACAGCGTTGTTTCAAATCCGGGAGAAGAGGGAACACTTTTTGTTACCGTCAGAAAAACTTATGTTGACGGGAAGCTCAGCGGCTCTGAAATTCTAAAGGAAGAGGTTGTCAAGGAGCCTGTTAACCGTGTTATTTCAAAGGGGACAAAATCCTCTAATACTATTTCACAGCTTAACCCTCCCGCTGATTTTCAGCTTGATGAAAACGGCGTTCCGGTAAGCTATAAGAGCGTATTAACGGGGAAATCCGCCGCATATTCCGCAAGACCGGGCGCAAAAACTGCAAGCGGACGTACCGCAATGGTCGGATATGTTGCCGTTGACCCTAAAATCATACCTTATGGCACAAAGCTTTATATCAAGTCGGCGGACAGCAGACACGTTTACGGCTATGCCATAGCCGCAGATACGGGCACATCGCTTTTGAACGGGACGATTCTCGTTGACCTTTTCTTCCCGAGCTATGAAACCTCCTGCAATTGGGGAATTCATAAGGTGAATGTCTATATACTCTAAAATTATAAGCATATAAAAAGGTACAGCCGTTAATTGGCTGTACCTTTTTTGATTTGTAAAAAACCTATTCAGTGAATAAAACGTCATTATTTCATAAGCTTTTCAAGATATTGAAGAGAAGTCCGCTGTCCATCCGTTCCGTTCACTTCAATAAGAACGGGAACATCGCTGAAATATTTGCGGTAATAGGATAGAAAGAGGTTCCAGTCAATTTCCCCGTCCCCGACAGGCTTGTGCTGGTCGCTTATGAGGTCGTTGTCATTTATGTGAATATGCTTTACATATGGTGCAAGCGCTTTTACCCATCTGTCAATATCGTTCCCGAAAATTGTTGCGTGGGCATAGTCAAAGCATATTCCAAAGCGCGGATGGTCCTTCATGCGTTCGCCGAGTGCGGCTAAAAGCTCGGGGTCAGAATCAAACATATTTTCAATGTAAATATTGATGTCATCATACTGTGAAAGCTTATTGCTCCAATACTCGGCATTTCGTTCGACCCAACTTCTGCGATAGCTTTCGAGAAGAAAATTAGAAATGTAATTAGTATGGAAAATTACCGACTTTGCCGACATTTTTTTTGCAATGTCAAGGCTCTGATTTATTCTCATGTCGGCAATTTCACGAATTCTTTTGTCGTCGCTGTGAACGGTTACGTCAAGAAATGCTCCGTGGAAGGTGCATTCAGAGGGAAGTCTTTCTTTCAGATACATTTCCTCCACACGCTTTACAGCATTACTATCGTCAAGGAAATCCGGCAAAAAAAAGTCGTTGTATTCAAATCCGGCATTGTATTCTGTGGCAAGTTCAAGACTTTTCTGAATGTTGTTTTTATTGGGTATAATATAAAATTTCATAAATTCAATCCTTGATTTTAATATTAGCTCATTTCGTGAGATGATAGAACGAACCTTATCCATATACTATTATTTTCCGCGGCATCTAACGTTATCTCAGCTCCCGCTTCAGTTTCTCCAAAATCACTTTCAGAAATGGTATGTGAGAAGGTATATGTCACTTCTTGCGGATGCGTTCCGGCACTATCCGTTAGTTGATATATTACTGTCATTGTTGCGGTTATTGTATCGCCGATTTTAAGGTTGCTTGTTTTTGAGAATACAACGTCTAAAACCTCGCCCGAAGGTCCGTCGCCAAAGCCGTAGTTATCTGAATAGTATAACCTATAAGATTCTCCTATCGGAGGTTCAGTTGCGGGAGGCTCAGTTGCGGGAGGTTCAGTTGCGGGAGGCTCAGTTGCGGGAGGATTAGTTACAGGAAGCTCTGTGACAGGCGGCTCAGTTGTAGGAGGAGTGGTTGTCGTAGCGGGAGTAGTTGTCGTAGCGGGAGTAGTTGTCGTAGCGGGAGTTGTAGTTGTAACAGGAGGAGTTGTTGTGACAGGCGGAACCGTGGTGGGCGGTGTCGTTTCCACTGTCAGCGGAACAGTCGTCACAATTGCGGGAGTAACCTCGGGAGTTGTTTCAGGCGGCAGCGTTGTTTCTGGCGGCAGCGTTGTTTCTGGAGGTAAGGTCGTATCAGCACTTGTTTGCGGCGGCTGTGTTTCTTCAGGCGGGAATAAAACGTCGAGAATTTCCTGAACGGTTACAGAAAGCTGTCTTCCGCCTTCTGCCGCATCTTTAAGGGCAAAAAGCACTTCTCTGGGCAATTCGTCAAGGTTGATATTTTCGTCGTCAAATACCCATATCGTTGTCTTATCGTCTTTTTTAAGCTTTGCAGCCTTGCCCTCAGGGATAAGAACCTCCTTCCCGTCGGTTGTTCCGTCGGGATAGATTATTCTGCCCGCAACGGTTCCGTCAAGCACCTGTACGTCGGTGTAGGTTTCATCGCCGTCCTGGGTTACGGTCACGGTAAAGACTGTTCCTCTTACCGACATGGTTGAAGTTGGGGTATTGACCTCATATGTCGAACCCTTGCTTAGCTTTTTCGTAATTTCGTTTAATATTGTGCCTTTTTCAAGGTTAATTAACGTTCTGCTTTTTTTGGTACTTCCGTCAGCTTCAAGAGTAAGCTCCGTCGAAGAATCAAGAAGCATATATTTGTCATCGTCAAGAGCAAGCCTCATTTTGCTTTCGGGGGCAACGATTATTCTGTCGCCGTTTTCAAGGCTCATTCCCGAATAGGCGTCAATTTCACCCGTGCCCTTTCTTGATATTATCGCCTCGCCCGTTACCTCGGACACCTTAATAATTCGGTATGTATCGGGGGCGGTGACAACGGCGACCGTCACTGCGGCGGCGGATACCGTTACGGTTGCCGCGGCTATTCCTATAAACAGCTTAGTTTTTATCAGTGCAAGTATCGCAGTTTTCATTCGCTTCTCTCCTTATTGATGACACGGAATAGCATTTGACGGGGAGTGCTTTGTTCTTGAAGTATTTTTCTTCACACCCGTCGGTTGTAATTCTGTCCTTTATTGACTCATAAACCTCTTCACTTATAAGAACCTGTGCTTTTTTTGCGCCGCTTTCTATTCTCGCGGCGGTATTTACCGTATCGCCTATTGCGGTATAGTCCATTCTGAAGTCACAGCCGATATTCCCGACTACGGCGTATCCGCAGTGAACGCCGATTCCGAAGCCCACTCCGCCGTCCGAACGCTCTTTCCAGCGTTCTCTTAACCGCTTGACGGATTCCTCTGACAGATTTTCCTCAAGCTTTTCGTTGAATTCCTTGTCGCCCGCACAGATGTCCATTGCGGCGCATACCGCTTTGAAAACATAATCGTCAAGCTCGAACGGTGCGTTAAAAATTGCCATTGTCGCGTCGCCCACGAACTTGTCGAGAGTGCCGCCGTTATCAAGGATTGAGTGGGTTGTGAGGTAAAGGTATTTGTTTAAAACCGTCACGACTTCCTCCGGCTCAAGACATTCCGAAAGTGCGGTAAAGCCTCTAATATCGACAAAAAGCACGGCGATATTACGTTTTTCTCCCCCAAGTTTGATTGAAAAGTCGCCTTTCTTTGAAATTTCAGCAACGATTTCTGGGTCAACATATTTTTTGAAAGCGTTTAAAACTTTTTTTCTGTTAAGCTTTTCAATAAGGTAATTCTGAACGACGACGGCAAAATATGCAATAGCCGTCATTATAAGTATATAAAAAATATCTGTGATTAAGTTCATTCTGCTCAAAAAAAGTCCCGTCAGAAGCTCAAGGATTATAAATCCCGCCGCCGCAAAGCTTGAAATGATAAGCTTCATTTTTGAAAGGGCAAGGAAGATAAGCGCACAGATTATTCCAGTAAGAACGGCGAGCAAAATTCGATTCGCCTGAACGGGAAATTCGCCGTCGATAAACGCCTGAAGAATGTTTGCGTGAACTTCGACACCAAACATCTGCTTGCTCCCGCCCGTGGGGACATACATTGCGTCCTGCATTCCCTCGGCATAAGCGCCGACAAGAACTATCGAGCCGGCAAAATTCCTTGCGTCCGCCGTTTTGTCAAGAACGTCACAAAGCGAAGTCGCTTCGTAATCCCCCGGCTTCCCCGCAAACTTTATCATTACCTGTCCGTTTTTGTCGGTTTTTATATTATTCGGAGTTATTCCGGAATTTTCACAGTACATCGAATAAATTTTATATGCGAAGCTCGGAACCTTTTCTTTATCATATGTAACATAAGGATATGTTCTTCTTACGGTTGAATCGTCGTCGGGGGCGATGTTGACAAAACCCTGATTTGAGGCGGATTTAAGGCTTTCATACGGATATTCTATGCCGCTTATGAATGAATCGTCAATAACAAGACTTCCGTCGGCGGCGGTGACAATCTTTTTTTCAAAAATAAGCTGTTCGGCGGCAATGACGTTTTTACTTTTTTTCGCCGCCTCGGCGAATGCAAGGTCGCCGTCCTCGTCAAGATTTCCGAAAAAGCTTATATCAAAGGCGATAACCGACGGTGAAAGCTTTTCGTTTTCGTTAAGTACATTTATAAGGTCGGCATAAGTTTGCCTTGACCATGTGCCGAAATTCCCGTACTTTGAAAGGGTTTTTTCATCTATCGCAATTATTTTTATTTTCTTGTTCATATCATCGGGTAGCTGATACAGACTGTCCTTGACAAGGCAGTCAAGCGGGGCAAGAAGCTGGAATATCGTCATAATTGCCGTAATGACGCCGATAAGCGCCGCCTGTATATAAAGGGAAGTTTTTTTGTTTAGCATTTTACGGCGGATCCTTTCGTTATAAAATAAAGTTTATGTCTTAAAAAACAAAAAATAAATCAAAAAAACACAGTATAAATGTCATTGACATTACAATTTTTAGATGTTAAAATTAATAAAATGATAACGGCATTCAAATAATGCCGAAAAAATATTGAATGAGGGCGATAAATATGGCTGAGGTAATTACAAAACCGACATCGGATCAGCTTCTTGAGCGGATTTTTCACTATATGCATTTACTTTTTGAGGAAAAGGAACTTTCAAAAATCCTTGAGCTCTTAAACGATTTAGGGAAAACGCTTGTCTATTCTGATCGCTGCAGTTTTTGGTTCTGGGACAAAAAGGCTAAACAGCTTTGGACACTTGCCGCACACGGCGTAAATAAGATAACGATTGCAGAAAATACAGGGCTTGTCGGATATTCCGTATTGAATAACGAGCTTCTCATCATAAACAATCCATATGAGGACTCACGCTTTAACCCTGAGGTTGACAAATCCACGGGCTATCACACCGAATCTATTCTCGTAACCCCCGTGACAAATATAAACGGCGAGGTTATCGGTGCATATCAGGCGCTTAACAAGCTTTACGGTGAAAAATTCTGTGAGGAGGACAACAAAAGGCTTTCTCTAGCCGCCGCATTTCTCGCAAAAACGCTAGAGTCACATCTCCTTTATAACGCCGCACTTGAGGATCAGCTTACGGGACTAAGAAACCGCAAGGGCTTTTTCGAGCATTACGAAAAGAGTATTGTTCCGCTTATTAAAGGCTCGGGAGTTGCGTCGCTTATTATCTGCGACATAGATCATTTCAAGAGTGTAAACGATACATACGGACATAACGCCGGCGATGCGGTTTTAAAACACGTCGCTGATATTTTCAGAAAAAACATACGCGTTGACGACGGGATTTTCCGCTGGGGCGGCGAGGAATTTATATTTTTGCTCCCCCGTTCAGATATTGAAGGCGCGGCTGTATGCGCAGAGGGTCTTCGTTCGGAAATAGAAGCATCGGAATGTCATTTTGAAAACCTCACTCTTAAAATAACCATGAGCTTTGGCGTTGAGCAAATGACAAAGGATGCCTCAATAAGCGACATAATTAAAAAAGCCGATACAAAGCTTTATACCGCTAAGGAAACGGGAAGAAACAAGGTAGTAAAATAATCTATATTTATTTTAACACCATAAAAATACAGTGTCAAGCATTTGTTAAAATACCGTTCATTTTATTGATATAAATTTTAAGTCCCCGCAGCGTACAAGAATAATCAGTACGCCGCGGGGACTTTTGTTTATATTTCTTCGCCGTTGAATAATCTATAGATATTTCCCGTAATGGAACCTGAGCTTGATTTCTCAATCGGCTTGTTGATAAGTACGGTGAGCATAACATTTTTTTGAAGATAAACAACGTTATAAGAATTGAATACATATGTCGAACCGCCGTGAATTATACTATTTTCATCAGCAATGACGCCGTAACAGTATGTCGGGTCGCCTGTCGTCATTTCGGTGAAGGATTTTTCCGAAATAACCTTGTTGCTGGTAAGGGCTTTATTCCATTTAAAAACATCAATGACATTTGAATTTATATCTCCGCAGCCCATTGCAATATTAGGGGTTATGCTGAGTGATTTCCCCGTAACGTCATAGCCCTTGGCGTCGGTTGCCCTGAAATCGGTATTGCTTTTTGTCATGTCACACGGAACAAAGATTTTTTCTTTTATATAATCCTCATATGTCATTCCTGAAAGCTGTTCCACGATTTTCCCCAAAAGATAATAGTTTGTGTTGCAGTAATAAAAGTTTGTGCCTGGTTCCTCTTTTAAAGGCGCGCTGTTAAGATATTTCTCAACGAAATCACGCTCGACATCTTCATTCTTTTCAGACTTTTCAAGATATTCGTCAGCAGCTTCCTTAGGGAAAAATTTGCTGGGGTCGTTAATGTAATCATAAAGCCCAGACCTCATTCTGAGAAGATTTTGTATGGTGATTTTCTTCCCGTTTTCAAAGTCTTTAAAATATTTGTCGAGAGTATCGTTCACCGAAAGCTTCCCCTGCTCCTGAAGCTGTAAAATCGCCGCCGCGGTGAACTGCTTTGTTATCGAGCCTATTTCGTAGGTGGTGTTCATAGTGTTAGGAATGGTTTTCTCCTTATCGGAAAAGCCGTAGCCCTTTGCAAGAACGATTTCCCCGTCCTTAGCCAGAAGAATCGAGCCTTGAAAGCCGCACTTATTAAGATATTCGTCGGCTTTTTCTATAAATTCCTTATAGTTTTTGTTTTCAATGCTATCCTTTGTTTCATCGATTTTGCCGCTCTGACAAGCAGTCATAAACGCAGTAAAAACAGATACTGAAATTAATACTGATGAAAGTTTTGAAAATGTTGATTTAGTCATATCACACCGTCTTTTCATGTTGTTTTTTTAAGTATATTATTATTTTATCTGTTTTTATGACTTTTTTCAAGAAAATAATAGACAAATAAATTAACATGATTTTTCCGTATATGACAAAAGTAAAACGCCCGCATGGCTGGTGCGGACGTTTCAGAAAGAAATATGAAAAATTTAAAGAATTGGTTTAATTATTTTGCGCTTTCAGAAAGGAAGAATTCATAAGCGAGCTTGTCTGTTGCATTTTCGTGAACGATCATTCCTACTGCCTGTGCCATAGCTTTGGGGTCTGTGCTCTGGAAGATGTTTCTTCCCATATCTACGCCTGCGGCGCCCTCTGAAATTGCTTTATAGCACATTGTGAGAGCTTCGTCTTCGGGGAGCTTCTTTCCGCCTGCAACAACTATCGGAACTGGACAAGCCGATGTGATTTCCTCAAAGTCCTCGCAGTAATATGTTTTAACGATATGTGCGCCAAGCTCAGGGAGCATTCTTGTGGCGAGCTTGAAGAAACGTGATGTACGCTCCATCTGCTTTCCTACCGCAACAACACCCATTGTCGGGATACCGTATCTTATTCCGGCATTAATAACCTGACTTAAATTGTCAAGGCTTGACTTTTCGCCGTCAGCGCCGATAAAGGTCTGAACAGCCATACAGTCAGCGTTCATTCTTACTGCGTCCTCAATGCTTACGGACACGATTTCGTGGCTTAAATCATCGTCGATAACCGATGAGCCTGCGCTTACGCGGAGAGCAACGCCTTTACCCGTAGCCGGTGAAATACAGGTACGGAGAGCACCTCTTGTTCCCATAAGAACGTCGATATACGGAACCAGCGGAGGGATAACAAGGTCGAGTCTTTCAAGACCTGCCGTTGAGCCCATAAAGTATCCGTGATCGAATGCGAGCATTACTGTTCTGCCGCTCTTTGGCTGAAAAATATTTGAAAGACGGGTTTTCATTCCCCAGTCGGTATCGTCCATTCCTTTTACATAAAAGCCGCCCTGTTTTCCGAATGCCTTGTCTGTCTGATAATCCTTTGCAATTTTCATGCCGTCCTTGTCTGCCATGTTAATATCTCCTTTATTAATGGGGAAAGGTCTCGGCGGAAATCTCCGCCGAGACCCATCCGCAGTTTCTTAGAAATTGTAGTCGTCGATGTTATCCTTTGTGAATACTGTACGTTCAGGGAGAAGAACGATACCTGAATCGTCTGCTGTGTAAGCCTTAGGATCAAGGATAGTATTAGGTTCAACCTTAACTTTTCCGATGTCAGGAATGTCGATTGTATCGCCTACTTTAAATGTGTTTCCTGCTGCGAGCCAGTATGCAAGGTAAGCACCCATTGCACCCTGAATTTTACAATCCCAGAGGCCGAACTTAGCTACTGTGCCGTCTTTGCAGAAGTCACGCATTGAGTTAGGTGTTGCAAAGCCTGTGATGATAACTTTTCCAGCCTTGCCCTTGTTCTTAGCAGCCTGTGCCTGTCCGGGAAGTGCTGTTGAGTCAGGACAAAGAATGATGTCGATGTCTGAATAAGCGTCAAGGATTGATTCGCCGATTGAGATAGCCTTTTCAGCATCCTGTTCGCTGTAATAAGGATCAGCTACTGCTTTCCATTCAGGATATTTTTCAGAAATATACTTCTGAGCTGCAACAACCCATGAGTTCTGGTCTGTTACTGTTGATGAAGAATAATGGAATACATATTTAGCATTTTTCTTGCCTTCAGGAAGCTGTGTTGCAGCCATTTCAACGAGCATTTCTCCGAGCTGTGTAGGTGTTCCCTGTGCAACGTGGAGCGAACGGTATTCGTTGCTTACGTCGGAGTCCCAGCATACAACCTTTACGCCTGCGTCTTTTGCTGATTTAAGAGCCTGATTAAGTCCGTCAGCTGATGTTGACGAAATTGCGATAGCGTTTGCGCCCTGCTGAACGGCACTGTTGATAACCTGAACCTGGTTAGCAACTGAAGCTTCCGGGTTTCCGTCATATTTGCAGTTAAAGCCTACTTTTTTAGCTATATCCTGAGCACCGACATTTGCCGATTCAAAGAATGAGTTTCCTGTGAGCTTAGGAATAAATACTACCTGAATATCTTTTGCGTCTGCTGTCTTCGATGTTTGTTCAGTCGCTTTTGTCGTTTCTGCTGCAGAGCTGGATGATGAAGTGTTGTTTGCATTACATCCTGCAAGCATAGAAAGTGCTAATGTTGCCGCTAAGGCTGTTGTAAAAATTTTACGCATATTATTTCCTCCTAAAAATATATTCATAATACCCCATAAAGAATAAGTCTGTCAGGCGGTTAAACCCCACATATTCTGATTATTCCCGAAAGTCAAGCGAATATCACCCATTTCGATTAACACTTTAAGGAAATAAGAATACCAAAAACAGATTTCATGCCGCCGGACTTATTCCAGAGATAAGAATGACTTTAAGCTGCTTTGTCTGATTTTTTGAAAAGTGATTTAAGGTTTGAAAGATAAGGGATTTTTAAAGAGCCGTTAAGTCCGCGTACCGTCGCGGCAACGATAAGAAGTATTCCGACCGGTATATCAAGGTACTGTGTTGGAACGCCCGACATCTGAAGACCGAATTTAAGGATACCGATAACAAGGCTGGCTATT
>Ga0116170_10000670_pt1 | contig 35681 bp, 28 predicted proteins | sample AD_JPNHW1_MetaG_FD_89797 | JGI IMG/M metagenome (GOLD analysis project Ga0116170, IMG submission 89797) | Active sludge microbial communities of municipal wastewater-treating anaerobic digesters from Japan - AD_JPNHW1_MetaG | ecosystem: Engineered > Bioreactor > Anaerobic > Digestate | place... | reverse complement strand
ATCCAACACATTTGTATAGGTTCTTCGCATAGAAAAACCTCCCTTCGTTATAGATTATCCTACGTTGGGAGGCTTCTTGGCAATGTCCGTTTTTCCTGGGGCAGTGCATTTGGGGGGGGAGCCCCATCCCCAATGCCACAGCGTGAAACCAACCAGCGAGCGAACAGCCCGAAGGGCTATGAGGCGAGCGGGTATAACGTATTGCCGATGTTCTCACCCAACCCGTCCTCCCTCGCCGCAGCGAAACCGAGTCAAAAGCGAAGCCCTTGACAGGGTGCAGGGGTTTATACAGTAAAGCAGGGAAGATGATCTGCGAATAGCAGACATTCTTCCCCGCTTGTTTCATTCTTAATGGTTAAACCCGGTCACCCCAGATAGGCCTCGCGGACCGTGTCGTTCTTCAACAGCTCCTGACCGGTGCCGGTGATGGTAATCATCCCGGTTTGCAACACATACCCGCGGTGAGATACCTTCAGCGCCTTTTTCGCGTTCTGCTCCACCAGCAAAATGGTGATGCCTTCCTTGTTCAGCTGAATGATGGATTCAAAAATCACATCCACCAGCATGGGGGCAAGGCCCATGGACGGCTCGTCCATCAAAAGCAGGTTCGGGATGCTCATCAGCGCGCGACCGATGGCCAACATCTGCTGTTCGCCGCCGGAAAGCGTGCCTCCGCGTTGGCGGTAGCGCTCCTTGAGGCGAGGGAACAGCGTGTAAACCCTTTCGAAATTCTCGGCGTTCTTTTTTGTATCCTTGATGCGGAACGCGCCCATTTGAAGGTTTTCCTCCACAGTCAGCGCGGGGAAAATCTTGCGGCCTTCCGGCACATGCGCGATGCCTAACCCCACCACCTCGTGCGCGGGGGTATGGCTGATCACGTTGCCGCGGTAGAGCACCCTGCCGCTCGCAGGCGTGAGCTGGGAGGAGATGGTGCGCAGCGTGGTGGATTTCCCCGCGCCGTTGCTGCCGATCAGGGTCACGATTTCACCCTGCTTCACTTCAAAAGATATGTCGTGCAGCGCGTGGATTTTGCCGTAGAAGGTGTTCACGTTTTCCAGCGCCAGAATCACATCGCTCATGCCAGCACCTCCTTGGCAAAATCATCCTCATCCTGTTCCTCAACGCCAAGGTAGGCTTTAATGACGTTTTCGTTATTGCGAATTTCGTCCGGCGTGCCGTCGGCGATTTTTTCGCCGTAATTTAGCACGGTAATTTTATCCGATAGGCCCATAACCAGCTTCATATCATGTTCAATCAGCAGGATGGTCGTGTTCATATCCGTGCGCAGTTGAAGGATAAACTGCTTCATTTCCTCGGTTTCTTTGGGGTTCAGGCCGGCGGCCGGCTCGTCCAGCAGCAGCAGTTTGGGCTCGATGGCAAGGGCGCGGGCAATTTCCAGCCTGCGCTGTTGGCCGTAGGAAAGGTTTCGCGCCAGTTCCCCTTCCTTGCCTGAAAGGCCTACATAGTCAAGCAGCCGCACCACTTTATCGTAAGCGGCCTGTTCCTCGCGCCGCATGCGCCCCGAGCGAAAAACCACATCCGCGATATTGGCCTTCATCTCCATGTAGCAGCCCACGAGAATGTTTTCCGCCACCAGCATGTTCTGGAACAGGCGAATGTTCTGAAACGTGCGGGCGATCTTGAAGGCGGCCACCTTTTCCGGCGTCAGTTTGGTCAGGCTGTGGCCGTTGAACATAATGGTGCCGCTGTCCACGGGGTAATAGCCGCTAATCATGTTGAAAAACGTAGTTTTCCCCGCGCCGTTCGGCCCGATCACGCTGACAATCTGATGCTCCTCCATGGTGAAATCCACATGGTTGATGGCCGTAAGCCCGCCAAAAGTTTTGGTCAGTCCTTTCACATCCAGCAAGGGCATTTCAGATACCCTCCTTTGAAACGGCGTCCGCTTTGCTTTCCACCTGCGCGTTTTGGTTTAAGCCAAGCTTTTCCTTCATTTTGAGCACACGCTTTTCCGGTATCATGCCGTTGGGGCGGAAAATGCACATCAGCACCAGAATGAGGCCGAAAATCAGGCGCTCGTATTTGGCGGGGTTCAGCCACGACGGCAGGTTCAGCACCCCGGCTGTGGCGAGGGCGGTCAGGTAGTTGGAGCCGTCTTTGAGGATTTGAAGCTGGAGCACAATCACGGCCAGAGCGCCGATAATCACGCCCTGGATGCTCCCGGTGCCGCCCAGAATTACCATGCACAGGATCACGATGGATTCCATGAAGGTGAAACTGGTGGGGTCCACATAGCTTTGCATGGCGGCGAACACCACCCCCATCATGCCGGCAAGGCCAGCCGCGATGGAGAAGGAGAGCAGCTTCATGCGCACAACCGGCACGCCCATGGTGCGGGCAACCAGCTCATCCTCACGGATGGCGACCCATGCGCGGCCAATGCGCGAGTTTTGCAGGTTTTTCACAACCACCACCGTAAGCACCAGCAGCACCAGCACAATCACATAATAATGCACCGGCTGATCCAGTTTGATGTTGAAAAACATCGGCGGCTGGATGGGCGTAATGCCCATAGGCCCGTTGGTGATGTTGATCGGCTGGGAAAGGTTGTTGAACAACAGCCGGATAATCTCCGCAAACCCAAGCGTAACCACCGCAAGGTAATCGCCCTTGAGCCTGAGCACCGGAAGCCCCAGCAGAAAGCCCACAAAGCCCGTCACGATCAGCGCCAGCAGCAGGAACAGCCAGAACCAGTTGCCGGACAGGGGGTAGATGCCGAACGGCATAAAGTTGTTGGCCTGTGTAGAGGCAAAAATCGCGTACAGATAAGCGCCAACCGCGTAGAAAGCCGCATAGCCGAGGTTGAGCAACCCCGTGTAGCCGACCACGATGTTTAAGCCCATCGCAAGGATCGCATAGATGCCGATCATGGTAGCCACGCGGGCAAACGTGCCGGAAGTCAGCCCCACCAGCGGCATGACCACCGCCAGATCAAGCACCAGGATCAGCCCGCGAATCCACAGGGGCAGTTTGATTTTTTGCACGCAAAGCAGCGAGCCGAGGAACAGCACAAACGCGATGCTGTTGCCCGGTTGCAGCAAAAGCCAAAGCGGCCCGGCCCCGATCACCAGCGCCATCAGCCCAAACTGAATCCAGTCCTTAACGGAAAAATCCTTGAACCGGTAGTTGGCGGCATCCGCCTTGATTTTGGCAAAAAGGTTTGCCATGCTCACACCTTCTCTCCCACAGGTTTGCCCAACAGGCCGCTGGGCTTGAAGATCAAGATCAGGATGAGGATCGCAAAACCAAGCACATCCTTATACTCGGAGCCGAACACGCCGCCCGTGAGCGCGCCCAGAAAACTTGCGCCAAACACCTCGATTAACCCCAGCAGCACGCCGCCCAGCATGGCCCCCGGGATTTTGCCAATGCCGCCGAATACTGCGGCGGTAAAGGCCTTCATGCCCAGGATGAAGCCGGAGTAGGGCGAAATGGAACCATACTGGATGGAAAACAGGGTGCCGGCCGCTCCGCCCATGCCCGCACCAATGAGGAAGGTCAGCGAGATGACCTTATCCACATTGATACCCATCAGGCGCGCGGTTTCCCGATCCTGCGCGACGGCGCGCATAGCTTTACCCCACTTGTTTTTGCTCACAAAAATCGTAAGCGCGATCATGATAATGATGCAAAGCCCAACAATGTAAAGGGTCTTTTCAGGCACGACCATGTTGGGCATAATGGCGATGCGGTTGGTGAACAGCGTGGGCGCGTTGAGGTAGAACTTGCCGTTCTTGGCTTCTTCAAACATACGCACCAAATCTTGCAGAATGAACGAAACGCCAATGGCGGAAATAAAGGGAACCAGTTTGGGCGCGTTGCGCACCGGTTTATAGGCAATGCGGTCCACCGCCACGCCAAGGCCGCCGCTCATCACAGTGGCTACAACGATCGCGATCATCATGGCGATCGTGGGCGACATATTGGGGAGCAGGCCGGTGGATTGCATAAACAGCAAAACTTCGGTACCCACAAACGCGCCGAACATGAACAGCTCGCTGTGGGCAAAGTTGATAAACTCCAAAATGCCGTAGACCATAGTATAGCCCAATGCTACGATGGCGTACACAAAGCCCAGAGCAAGCCCGTCGGACAAAAGCTGGGGAATGATTTTCACCAGCAACTGCAGTTGGTTCATGATCTACCGACCTCTCTGTTGCCGCCGCGGGAAAAGGATGTTCCTTTTCCCGCGGCAGGCGTGATTGCTGTGAAGGTCACAGGGCATGCCCTACGCCTTGCATTATTTGAGGTAGTCTTTTACGGGGATGGCCTTGATCACTTCCGCCGGGTACTTGGCTTCCTTGAAGCCCAGCACGTATACGGTCGCTTCGGTGTTGTCGCCGATGCTGTTGAAGGTTACGTTGGTCGCCATGCCCTGATAGCCGCTGGTGGCGCGGATGGCGGTCGCGACCTGCTCGCGGGTGGGGGTAACGCCCGGGTTGGCGGTAATGACGGACTTGATGGCGTCCAGCGCGACGTTCACCGCGTCATAACCGTAGGCGGCATAGCCTTCGGGGTTGTGGCCGTACTTGGCGTTGTAGTTGGCGGCAAAAGCGGCGCCCTTTTCCGTGCCGGACACGTCCGCGGCGGTGGAGGTGTAGTAGGTGCCGATGACCGCGTCGCCCGCGATGTTAACCAGCTCGGCGGAGTCCATACCGTCCGGCCCGAGGAAGGTAACTGCGATGCCTTTTTCCTGCAACTGTTTGATAATCAGGCCGCCTTCGGGGTAGATGCCGCCGAAGTACACGGCTTGCGCGCCGCTGGCGCGAATCATTTCTTCCACAGCGCTGTAATCGGCTTCGCCGGCTGTGATGCCTTCGTAACCGAGCACCGTGCCGCCAATGGCTTCAAAGCGCTTTTTAAACTCGTCCGCAACGCCCTGACCGTAAGCGGTTTTGTCCTGAATGATGTAGACGGACGTGAGGCCGAGGCTAAAGAGGAAGTCCGCGCCGGCGGGGCCTTGCGCGTCGTCACGGGCGCAGATGCGGTTCACGACCGGCAGACCGCGGTCGGTAACGGCAATGGCGGTGTTCGCGGGGGAAACCATCGCCAAACCCCCCTGGTTGTATACTTCGGAAGAGGGGATCGCAACGCCGGAGTTCCAGTGGCCGATCACCGCCAGAATGTCTTTGTCCTCAATCAGGCGCTGCGCGACGCTCACGCCCACTTTGGGGTCCGCCTGATCGTCCTGCGGGGAGAACTGAAGATCAAAGCCCAAGGCTTTGAACTCTTCCACCCGTTCATTCAGCGCCAGCTCGATACCATTCTTGATGGTTTCGCCCATGGCGGCCTGGCTGCCGGATAGCGGGGTGACGCTGGCGATTTTGATGATCGGCAGGGCTGCCTCAGCCGCTGCGCTGCTTGCCAGCAAAGTGAATACCAGGGTCAGCGACAACAGCAGGGAGAGGGCTTTTTTCATGGATGGACGCCTCCTTATCTATTTCGCCGCAAGTGGCTTTGCCTGCGTGCGGCGATTTCAAAAAGGCTCCTCAAGGCCATCAATAGCCCCGAGAAGCCCCTTTGCTTCCGGTATATCGTATGCGGTTCGCGGTCGGTATCAGGTTGAGATTGTATCCAGCATTTGCAGTCGCGAGGTTCGTCCGATGCAAATCGGCGGCCCGATTTGATTTTTCAATTATAAAGCGGGGCTATTTCATTGTCAAGCGTCGCCCTGCGCATTCATTGTTTTAGCTCGGTATTCTTTTTGCATAACCAAGCCGTCGATCCTGCATATCTTCACCGGCAGGCATTGATTAGTCTGCGTTTTCCGCAAGACCGCCCAAATCGCGGCCTTTTCTGTTTTCTTGCAGGAGAAACCGCCGCAACCCAAGAAGATTATCATACAAGCCGGCCCGCAAACACGGGTCAGGCAAAGATAGTGGCCTATGCCAGTAAAGGAGTGCGACGCGCCATGAAAAATTTCGTGATTACCATCGCCCGGGGCTTTGGCAGCGGCGGCAAACAGATTGGGTTAAAAATCGCGAACGACCTCAACATCCGGCTGATGGATAAGGAACTGTTGCAACTTGCCTCCATCGACAGCGGCATCAACGAGGAGCTGTTCGCCCTTGCGGATGAAAAATTCAACCGCCGGCTGCTGATGCAGGTGCCGGACCGGGAGCATTACGGCAACGTGCTCACCCCAGAAAACAATAAATTCGTTTCCGATATGAACCTGTTCAACTATCAGGTAAAAATTCTGAAAATGCTTGCGCAGACCGAGTCCTTCATCGTGATGGGCAAAGCGGCCAACTTTGTGCTTCGCGGCCTGCCCAATGTGGTGTCCGTTTGCATTCAGGCCCCGTTTGATAGCTGCGTGCAGTCCATCATGGACCGTTCCGGCATGACCGCGGGCGAGGCCGGCCGCGCTGTGCGCCGCACGGATAAATACCGCTCGGATTACCATAAATACTACACCGGCGAAAACTGGAAGGAACCAATCGGCTACGATCTGTGCCTGAACAGCGCAACCCTTGGGCGCGATCATTGCGTGGAAATTATCAAACAGGCCGTTGTTCAAAAGCTGGGGATCGACCTGTCCGAAAAGGCGTAAACGGTTCCGGCTACCGGGTCTGGGGAAAAGCGCGCGGCGGAGGCGGTGAGTGTTCGTCTCGTATGCGCGTTCTGAGATAAACAGTTGCTCTTAGGGGCGGCTCTGGCCGCTGTTCTTTAAGAATAGCGGCCAGATTTTGTGTATGTGCAATTCTGAGGCCCGCGTCCCGGTTGACTTTACCCCGTCGCGCCTGTATCATGGTTTCTGTTCCCGAGGGCCTTGGACGAGGTTTTTCGCGCTTCAGCCCCGGCAAACAGAAGGGACGCCAAAATGCTGAATGCTTTTTCCCGAACGGAATTGATTTACGGACGCGAGGCGATGGAGCGCCTGTCGCAAAGCCGCGTGCTGGTTGTCGGTATCGGCGGCGTGGGCGGCTACGTTGTGGAAGCGTTGGCGCGTTCCGGCGTGGGCGCGCTGGATTTGGTGGATGACGACCGGATTTGTCTGACCAATATCAACCGCCAGATTTATGCCACGCATTCCACCGTTGGCCGTTTCAAGGTGGAGGTGGCAGCCGAGCGTATCCACGACATTTGCGCGGAAACCGCCGTGCGTTGCTATCGCTGTTTTTATTTGCCGGATACTGCCGATCAGTTCGATTTAACGCAATACGATTATATTGTGGACGCAATCGACACCGTAAAGGGCAAGCTGGAGCTTGTGACCCGCGCGAAGGCCGCTGGGGTTCCGGTGATTTCTTCCATGGGCGCGGGTAATAAAATCGACCCTTCCCGCTTTCGGGTTGCGGATATTTACGATACCCGCATCTGCCCTCTGGCGCGCGTGATGCGCGGAGAGCTTCGCAAGCGCGGCGTGGATTCGCTCAAGGTTGTCTATTCGGACGAGGCGCCGATCCGCCCCGTGGAGGATGCCGCCGTTTCCTGCCGCACGCATTGCGTGTGTCCGCCGGGAACAGCCCGCAAGTGCACCGTGCGGCGGGATATACCGGGTTCCACGGCGTTTGTGCCCTCCGTGGCCGGTTTGCTGATTGCCGGCGCGGTTGTGAATGATCTGACCGCGTTTGACCCCGGGCAACGCAGAGCCGGCGTATAAACCCTCCTTGATAAAGCATCCCCCCGCCGCAGCGGAAACGGGTCAAGGGCGAAAGTCCTTGAAAGCATGCAGGGGCAACGCCCATGTCGGGGTTTGGGGTGAAGCCCCAAGCCTGACGCCGCCGTGTAAAACCAGAGCATGCGAACAGCCCGCAAGGCTTTGAAGCGAGCGACAGCAGCGCATTGCAGACATACCTGAACAAGCCAATGGGCCGCCATCCCGGAAAGGGAGACGGCCCATTGGCTTTCGTTCAACAGAATGGCGTTCATCCCCGCGCCGCATGGCGCTTATGGCTTTCGTAGCGTTCCCGTTGCATGGGCTGCGATATGGGGCCTACGTCGGGCAGGGGGCTTCGCTCCCGCGCCCCGCAAAGGTTTCGCCGTTGACCTGAGTCCGCCGAGGCGGGGTATGTTCTCCTCAGGCTTCAAACGCCTGCGCCAAATCTTCCAAAATATCATCGATATGTTCCGTGCCAATGGACAGGCGAATGGTATTCGGCCCGATGCCCTGCTCCCGCAGCTCCGCCTCGGTGAGCTGGCTGTGCGTGGTGGAGGCCGGATGAATCACGAGGGATTTCACATCCGCCACATTGGCCAGCAATGAAAAGATTTGAAGTTTGTCGATAAACGCTTGCGCCTCCGCCGCGCCTCCCTTGATATCAAACGTGAAAATGGATGCGCCGCCCCGAGGGAAATATTTCTGATACAGCGCGTGGTGCGGATGGCTGGGCAGGCTGGGGTGGTTGACCCGCTCCACCTGAGGGTGTTTGGCCAGATAGGCCACCACCGCAAGCGTGTTTTGCACATGGCGCTCCACCCGCAGGCTCAGGGTTTCCAACCCTTGCAGAAAAATAAACGCGTGCACGGGCGCAAGCGTAGCGCCGGTGTCCCTGAGCAAAATAGCGCGAATCTTGGTCACATAGGCCGCCGGGCCTACCGCTTTGGTGAAGCTGACGCCGTGGTAGCTCGGGTTTGGCTCCACCAGCGAGGAGAATTTTCCGCTGGCTTCCCAATCGAACTTGCCGCTGTCCACAATCACGCCGCCGATGGCGGTTCCGTGCCCGCCGATAAACTTGGTGGCGGAATGCACTACGATATCCGCGCCCAGTTCAATGGGGCGCACCAGATAGGGCGTGGCGAAGGTGTTGTCCACCACCAGCGGAATCCCATGCGCGTGAGCCACCGCGGCCACCTTTTCAATGTCGATCAGGGTCGCGTTGGGGTTACCGATGGTTTCGATGAAAACAGCGCGGGTACGGTCGGTAATGGCGTTTTCAAATGCGTTTTCCTCGTCCGCGTCCACAAAATCGGTGGCTATGCCGTACTGGGGCAGGGTATGGGCCAGCAGGTTATACGTGCCGCCATAGATGGTTTTGGCCGCCACGATCCGATCCCCCGCTTGCGCAAGGTTGAGGATCGCGTAAGTGATGGCGGCCGCGCCGGAAGCCACGCCCAAAGCCGCAACGCCGCCTTCCAGCGCGGCAATACGCTTTTCAAACACGTCCTGCGTGGTATTGGTCAGCCGCCCGTAAATATTGCCCGCATCCGCAAGGCCGAACCTCGCCGCGGCGTGGGCGGAGTTTTTGAATACGTAGGAGGTGGTTTGATAAATCGGCACCGCGCGCGCGTCGCTTGCGGGATCGGGTTGCTCCTGCCCCACGTGCAGTTGGAGGGTTTCAAAACGGTATGGATGGCTCATGGCAAAATCCTTCTTTCGGTTATATTTTGGGTTCAGGAAGGGTCGGTTTGGCCATTGCGCATTCGTCCGTTGCGGAAGTTATGCCTGAGCATCCATAGCAGAATCGGGTTCATCCGCATCCCTCGTTTCCTCACATACATATATCATATATGATTGGTATGATAATAACCGATCCATGCCCGCCTGTCAATAGGGAAAATCAGCACTTCCATGTTTTTGCATTGTACAAGCCGATCGCGTTCTTTACCCCCGAACGCCCGATTGCAGGCGGAATGCTCCCAGCGGGTTCGGTTCCGCCCCGGCGACAGCGCACGGCGGCGCCTGCCTGCCGGTAACCTTGTTGTCAAAACCAGTCGCGCTGTACTATAATAAACGCAATGATTCGGCTGGTTCCGGACTTTGTTTGCGATCCATGGGCCATGCGGGCTTTTGGGGAAACGCGGATAACGCGTTTGCACAGGGCTTCGCGCGCCGGGCGTACGGCTACCATCGCTGCCGATTTCAATCGCTACGGGAGGGTTTGCCAATGATGAACTGGGAGCTGCGCATCCAAAACAGCCTGCGCAAGCATGTTCTGGGGTGGGCGTTTTGCGCCGTATTCCTGTTGGGGCTTATCATCCGCTACACATTTTTACCGCTGATGGTGGCGGATATGGAGTTTATGAACATGGGCTGGTACGGCGCCATCAAGGCGGGCGGCATGGCCAACGCGCTGGCCCCGCAATACCAGTGGACCTACAGCCCGCTTCACCTGTACCTGTGGACGCTGGCCGCCCAACTGTTCCCCCACGCAAACGATATGATGGTGCTCAAAGCCGTATCGCTGCTGATGGAAGCCGGGCTGATGGCCGCGGCCGCTTTGCTGCTGTGGGCGGCGCTTCCGGCCCCGAAACGTCGGTTGGGTCTGTTTGCCGGCTTATCCATCCTGTGGCTCAGCCCCATCCTGATTTTGAATGTGGCCGGGTGGGGGCAGACGGATGCAAGCTACGCGGCGTTATCGGTGCTGTCGATCTGGCTGCTCATCCGCAACCGGCCTTCCTGGTCGATGGTTTGCTTTGGGTTTGCGCTGGCTTTTAAGCTTCAGGCCCTGTTTTTATTGCCCGCGCTGATGATCGCCTATTTTTGCATGGAAAAGAAGTTTTCCGTGCTCTGGTTTTTACTGATCCCGGCCGTATGGGTTGCGACCGGCCTTCCCATGGCGCTGATCGGCCAAAGCCCGCTGTACGCGGTCAGCGTTTATTTTCAACAGACCGACCTTTACACCAACGCCACCTTTAACTGCCCCAACCTGTATGCCCTCTTGGGCGATGCGCTCAAGAGCGACCGGATGATTCAGGGCATGTGGCAGCGTTACGGGCTTGTGTTGGCTGTTGCTTCGCTGGGCGGCATGGCGACTTGGATGATATACAGGCGCAAAACGCTGAACCCCCGACAGCTCTTGCTTTTGGGCGCTTGGTGCGTGCTGGTGTGCCTGTTTTTCCTGCCCCGCATGCACGAGCGGTACGGCATGGTGGGCGAGGTGCTTTTGGCACTTTGGGCGGCGTCGCTGTGGAAGCCTCGCGGATTTTTCTACGTTGCGCTGGGGATATTGCCCACAGTCAGCGCATATTGCCAGTACATGTTTGCAAAGCCCATCTTCAGCCTGCAACTGGGCGCAGCGCTGAACCTGATTTTGCTGATGCTGCTTACCCGAGAGACGATTGTGGGCGCTGAAGAAAAACAGCCCCTCCCGGTCGGGGATGATTTGGCAGCCTGACCCCGCGCCACCGCCGGGTTTAGCAGCCAAACCGGGTTGACCAGATGTTCAAGCAGAGGATACAAGCCCAAGGCGTTCCGAGGCGAATCGCGCAGCCGACCTTTCCGGCAGGCGGTCCGGTCGGTCGCGGTGGGTCGGTATCCTCTTTGTTTGTTACGGAAGCCGCTTGATAAAAATCGCTGAACAGCGACCGCAATCAAAGCCCGTTCAACCGGTACGCTTGTTACCGAAGTCGCCCTTGAAAAATCACCGAACCCTGCTAACGTTTACGGCAAAGCCTCCTTACGCTAAACGGCGCGCGAGCGTCCGCGGCAAAGGGTGTTTCCCTTCCGCTACGCGCGATGGGCATATTTACGCTCAGGCGTTTTCAGCCGCTTTCCCTTAAACGGTACCCCTCCGCCGCCACGGATTTGTGTCCATAATGCCGGGCAAACACCGTGTTGGCAAAATCATCCGGGTTATCGGTCAGGCCGATTCTATTGTAAAAAACATCAGATTTTGTTTGACCGAATCAATTGGTTTCGGAAACCTCAGGCTGGGAGGACGTTTTCGCCGCCTGCCCACCATAAGGCGGCACAAGCCCAATAGGAGCAGGACCCCATCAGCGCGTTTGCAACATGAAAGACCGGTTATCCCAGCCCACGCATCAGCGACGAAAAAAAGCGTAATCACCCGGCCGTTGCTCACCCTGCTATGGGCAACCCTCGAACGGAACAGCTCGTCAAAGCGCGCGATGCGCCCGATGTTGTGAAAAGCTTAACAAAAAATCACCCGAACCCCTGCGCGGCATGCCGCATATCGGTTCGGGTGATTCGCAATGGAGCTGCCCGGATGCGACCGTTCACGAAGCTCAGGCTGCGCAATCGGTCGCTGTCGGCTCAGTACCCGCCGGTGGTGTCCGCCTTGCCTTCGCCGTCCGTCACTTCGCGCAGGACGCCTTCGGCAAAGCGTTTTTCCGCTTCCGCCATAATCTTTTCGGTGGCGGATACGCCGCAGCGCGTCGCGCCGGCCGCGCGAACCGCCAGCACAGTATCCAGATCCCGGATGCCGCCGCTGCCTTTCACCTGACAGGCAGGCGGAACGCTCCTGCGCATCAGGCGGATATCCTCCACCGTGCAGCCGGCGGAGCCGTAGCCGGTGCTGGTTTTCACCCAGTCCGCGCCGGCTTCGGCCGCCAGCGCGCACACGCGGGCCTTTTGCTCGTTGTTCAGGTAGCAGGTTTCGATAATCACCTTCACCTTCGCGTTGCGGCTGTGGGCCAGTTCGCAAATCGCGCGGATTTCATCCTGCACATACTGGTTTTCGCCGGCAATCAGCCGACCGATGTTGATTACCATGTCCAGTTCCTCGCAGCCTTCATCCAGCGCGGCCTTCGCTTCGGCTAGCTTGATCTGGGGCAGGTGGTTGCCGTGCGGAAAGCCGATCACCGTGCAAATGCGCACATTGCTGCCTTTCAGCAGTTCCGCGACCAGCCGGATATCCGCCGGGCGGGCGCAAACGCTGGCGGTATCGTACTTCAGGGCAATTTCGCATCCTTTTCGGACATCCTCCTGAGTCAGGTAGGGTTGCAGCGTGCTGTGGTCCAACATCTTGGCAATATCATGCGGGGTAATACTCATGCGGGGTTCCTCCTTCATTTGTGGTTGGTTTCGGTGTGCGGCTCAGCCGCCGTAAGCTTTCATGCGAAAGTAGAAAGGCGGGTAGTGCATGGTGGCTACGATGCTTTCGCCCGTTTGCAGCGCGGTCAGATCCTCATCCTCAATGATGTACTGATCCATCACCTGCTCGATAACGCCGCGCACCTGCACCGAGGAGGTGAAGCTTTCCACCACGCGGTGGCGACCGTACAGGCTTTTAACAAACGCGCGCCCCGCGCGGTCATGCAGGCGAAAGGCGACGGTGGTGCCAAACGCGTCCAGTATCGTCTGCGCGCCCAGCGCACCGTAACGATCGGAAAGGCGGTTGACGCCGGAAAGCGCCATCATCAGCCGAAGCCCCTTGTTGCGCCCGAAAAGAAGCGCATCCTCCAGATGAGTCAGCCGGGGCAGGGCGCACACATCGTCCAGCAGCAGGTACACATTGCCCTCGTTTTCGCTGCGGGAAAGCACCTCCTGCATGCACAGATCCAGCAAGGTGGCAAACACCGAGCCGGTCATGCGGCCGCGCTGCGCGTCGTAACACACAAACACCACCTTGCCGCCCTTGCGGCGCATGGCCTTGCGCATGCCCAACGTGCCCGTGGCGTTAAAGCGGCCTTGCAGCAGCTCCCGCGCCGCCTGTTGCAGCGCGGCGATTACACCCAAGGTTTGCTTGCTGCCCGGCTCCATCAGGTAAGCGCTCATGGCGCGCATCTCCGGCAGGCTTTCCAGAATGGCGAGCATGCTCTCGGTATCAAACCCGTCGATCAGTCCGCGCAGGGTTTCGTTATTGCGCAGGGATGGATCGTTCTGGCGGCACAGGTACACGATCAGCGCCAGGGTCAGGTCGCGGGCGGCAGTAGCGTAGCTGGGTTCGGGCGCAACGCGGATACGCTCGTCAAACAGCATGTCGCACAGCGCCGACGCGTCCTCCAGCAGGCGGCTTTCATCCACCAGCTCCTCAAACAGGTTCCACTGCGCCTCCCCGTTGCCGTCGGACGCGCGCGGATCGTCCGCAAAGACGATATCCCCCGCCTGACTGAAATGCGTGCCGTATTCACCGGTCGGGTCAAACACGATTAAAATATCCTCATCGGTCAGGTTTACGCGCAAATTGCGCAACAGATGGCACATCATGTTGCTTTTACCGGTGCCCGGGCTTCCCAAAAGCAGCGTATGCCGGCTGAGCATGCTGTCCCCAATGGGCATATAGGCGTTTTTACCGTTGCCGTCCACCCCCACAAGGGAGAGAAACGCGTCCGGATCACGGTATGGGATATCCTTGGCAATTTGCAGCCCTTTTAAAATGGTACGCTGGTGCATAGCGACTCCTTCACCCGCAGATCGGGTTCCGTTTACGCCGCGCCTGAATGCCGCTGCGTTTCAAAAACCGGGCAGTCACCTGCCGTTACGCTTGAGCAGTTCCGACATACGGTTGAATGATTTGGACGCTGTTTCCTCGCTGCCCCGGCGGAGGATGTAGGCGAGCTTCGGTTTGGGCGGCTCCTCAGCGGGCGGTTCAACGGTCGGAGGTTCGGCGGTTTGCGGCTCGGCCGGCGTTTCCGGCTCGATCACGCACCGATCCTTGAGCTCCCGCAGGCTGACGCGCCTGTGATGCGCGGGCGCGTCGCAAGCCGGTTCGTCGCTGTTTTTGAGCGGAGCGGAATCCGCCCCATCGCAGGCGTCCGAGGGTTCGGATTGTTCCGGTTCGCAAGCGTCGGGTTCGGTTTCCATTTCCGTATCCGGCCCGGAACCGCGTTCGCCGTCCGTTTCGGGCGCGGTAGCATAGCCCGCGTCCGCGTCAGACTCATCAGCCAGATGGGGTGTTCCCTCGTGGGGCGGCAGAGCGTCCGGTTCGGTAAAGGCAGGCGAAATGGGCGCATCCTCAGCTTCTGTGAAAGCCGTGGCGTCCGATTCGGCTTCCTCTGTGGAAGCCGCTCCGGCGTTTTGCTCAGGCAACGCTTGCGCGCCGTACGCAGCTTCCTCCTGCCTGCTGGGCGAAACACCGCCATCGGCAGCGTTCCCCTGACGGATCATCGGCATCCCGGCGGCAGGTTCGTTTTCTGCCGGATGGACGGCTCCCGCGGAACCGTCCGGTTGCGGCGCGGCCGCGCCAGACCCTCGGGTTGCGTTGGCCTCGGACGTTTGAAAAGCGACGGTTTCAGCCGCGCCCTGTTCAGCCTTGCCGGGTACCGCGCCATGGGGCGCGGTGTTGGCCGGTATGCCGGGCACGGTTTGACGGCTGGCCGACGATGCGGCGGAAAGCCCCGGTGCGGCTGCCGGTTCCTTGTTCTGCGTGGCGGGGATCAGCGGCAACAGTTCCCGCGCCGCGTCCTCCTCGCTATCATCCGCGCCCACCGCCTGCTCGGGCGGCGGCTCGGGCAAAGCGGCGTCCTGATACATCATCCGCAGAAGCCCAGCGCGCATGGCATATCCGCTTTCAATGCTCTGCTCGCGCTGCGCATCCCGCGCAAAGGCGATCGGTTTGGCGTTTGGCGTTATTTCCGGCTCGCCTTCCCGGTCGCGCTGCTTGCGGTTCAGGTAGTCGATATCCGCGTCATAGCCGCTCATTTGGCTCATTCCGCTTTGGGCGGATTCCCATTTCACAATCCCGTTCAGTTTTTCCACACGGTCGTCAAGCAGCGAGCACGCCTTGACGTAAACGGGCGTGCCTGGGTCCATCTGCGAAAGCACCGTTTCCCGGCGGTACATCGCGTCCACCAGCCTGCCTTTATGCTCCTGCAGCACCGCCTGAGCAAGGCTCCTGCGGTATTCCTCCATGGGCAGCGTCAGGTTTTGCACGCTCAGATTGGCTTCCTCCGGCGCGAGCCTGCGCTGGCGGATCATCTCGCGGCTGTCCGCAATGTAAACCTGTTTGCCGATCATGCCCTGCGGACCCATGCCGTCGCCGTAGGCGGGGTTGTTAATGACTTCGCCCACCAGCAGCTTCAGGTCCCGATCGCGTACCACGGCAACGCGCACAGAATCCGGATACCGGGCGCAGAGGTTTTCCGGATCGTAGCGCGGGGCCAGCTGATACCCTTCGCACAGGCGGCGCGCGTCCACCGTCATGGTTCGTCTGTTCACATACGCATAAAAATCCTGATAGGGAATCCACAGATCGCTGACAAAATCGCTATCCGCATAGTACAGTTGCGCAAGGCGCGCGGTATGCTTATCCACCGCTTCCGCGGTAAACAGGTCGCAGGCGTAGCGCATCGGCACATATTGACTGACGCGCTCGGCCTGACGCGCGTTTTCGGTATACAGGCCCACGCTGCCCATGTCGTTTTGCAGGCTTTTGACGATGGAAAGGTCCTGAAGCGCACGGCTGATTTCCTTTTGGGTCAGCGTGAGCACAGTAAGCCCCGTGGTGTGTAAAAATTCCGCCTGATACGCCTCGGCATCGTACCGTTCGCCGGCGGAAACGCGGGCGCGGGCGTATTGAACAAACAGCTCCACATGCTGCGTGATATTCATGGCCGCCTCGGCGGCTTCCAATACGCCGCCGCCGCGCGGATATACGCATTCCGGTACGGCAACGCCCTGATACCCGTTGCCAATCAGGTGGATCATCAATTTTTCACCCAGAAATGGCCGATATTGCGGAAAATGGTCCACCCATACGGCATCCACGGTGAAAACGCCTTTGCCCGTGTAGCGGCCTTCATAATCAAAATTGCGCGCAACATTATCCCCGGCGTACAGCTCGGGAATCTGCGCGTACAGCTTGCGGTGATATTCCACAGGGTCGATGCTGAAGCCGCTTGGCGCAACGCGCGCCCCGCGGGCATCGGACGGCCCGATATAATCCATATTTTGAACCAGTTCAATGGGAAAGAGCGGCAAAAATGCGTCGAACCGTTTGGGAACAGGCGACGGGGACTGCGCGAAAGCCGCCTTGCCCAAGGAGAACAGCGTCTCCTTGGAAAGCCCCGCATAGCTGACGATGCCGCACGCGTTTTTTTCCATGGGCGCCTCCTTTCGCAAACGCGAAAAAGATCGGGCGATGGCCGCGGCCTAAAAATCGTATACGAATTGCAGTTTTGGCAACAGTCGGTCGATGGTCAGTTTGCAAAACACCGGCAAGGCATCCCGGTCCGTGCGCTGGATGAACATCTGCCCATCCTCCGCGCGCAGCATCACCAGCAGCGGCGAACCGCCGTCGCAGGATACTGCCATGGTGTAGCCAAGCGGTAAATCAGGGTGCTCGCGGTGGTAGAGCACAGCCTCGTCAAACGCGCGGCTGGGAGGGGCTGAATCCGTATTTTTGCAGGTTTCAAACACGCGCCCGTACAAAAAGCTGAGCGGGCTGTTCAGCGGCGCGACCGGCAGGTGAAAGCGGATTTCCAGCAGCTGGCACATCGACACATAGTCGATGATGCTCTGGTGAAACAACAGCGCGTTTTCCCCCAGAGGGGCCTGATTGTCCTTCCAGGCGATGGGCTGCCAGAAAATATAACCGGGACGCTGGCAACCGGGTAGCACCAGTTTGTCGTCCATCGGCGTACGGCTGAACGTGAGCGGCCTGCGACCGGTTTCCTTGATGGCGGTTTGTTGAAACCGAATCAGAAAATCGCGCATGATAGGCGAAAGGTTGCCCTGCATGCAGTTTCCTCCTTGGCAATAGGCGCCGGAAAACGGGCGTGTGCCCGTGCCCGGCGCAGATTCAGCGATAAGTCAGGCGCAGCGTGGCGTCGCCGCTGTGCGGGTCGGTAGCGATGAGCGCCGTGCCGAAAGGGCAGCGCAGCAACACGCCGCGTTTGCTGTCCCTGGAGGGGTCCTCCGCCCGCACGCACTGAAATAGCAACGCGCGCTGCTGATCCGCCGTGCCCCGCTTTCGCTGGCCCACGGACACCACCGAAAACTCGGCGGCGTGCAAGCGGTCGCCATGTAAAAAGCATACGCAGGCCAGCCGCCCGCCAGGCACGCCAAACGGGGGAAACGCGAGAATCGGCCCCTTTTGCCAGTCGCCCGCACGCAAAGCATCGCCCGCAAGCTTCTGAAAAGCCAGGAGCAAATCCTGCCTGGACATATGCGAATGAAGGGCGGCGGCTTCGCCAAGCCGCACATCGCCGCTGTTTTCGTCCCAGAATTGCATCAAGCGGGCTCCTTTCCTCATCCTAGGGAAACGGCCGCGCCATTCGTCGAGGTAAATCAATAAGCCGATCGACGAAACCCGACGGCTTTCCCAATGCAAGTCTACCATTCAGGCATGGGGCTGTCAATCGTCTGGACGGGAATTTCAAGAGTTTTTGCAGGCCGGCGACGCGGGCAGGGGCGCGTTTGCGAAGCCTTATACGGCCGTTGCGACTTGCCCGGCCCGCGCAAATGTGGTAGGATGGTTGCGCCCGGGCGGAAAACAGCCGCGCCCCGGCTTCAGGGGCGGTCAGCATCGCCAACCCTGCGACTCCCCATCAACCAAAACCGGAGGCGTTTATGCTTCGATTGCACCAAATCAGGCTTCCCCTGAGCCAGGCGGACAGCCGGGAAGACCTGCTGCTGCGCAGGCTTGCGGCGGAGCGGCTCCAAATCCCGGTGGCCGACGTTACGGACGCGGCCGTTGCCAAACGCAGCATTGACGCGCGGGATCGGGGCGATGTGCACTATACCCTGACGCTGGACGTGCGCCTGCGCGCGCCTGAGGCGGAAGCCGCTTTGCTGCGGCGGTTCCAGCCCAATCAGGCGGTGCGGATTGCGGATGACCAAGCCGACGCGAGTAACCTTTTTACCCTTGACAAAAGCCCTTACGGCGATCACCGGCCCCGGCCCATCGTAATCGGCGCTGGCCCGGCCGGGCTTTTTTGCGCGCTTGCGCTGGCGGCGCGCGGCGCAAAACCGCTGCTTTTGGAGCGCGGCAAGCCCGTGGAGGCGCGCGCACGCGACGTGGCCCTGATGGAGGCGCAGGGCCAGCTGGACCCGGACAGCAACGTGCTGTTTGGCGAGGGAGGCGCGGGCGCGTTCAGCGACGGAAAGCTGACCTGCAGGCTGAACGACCCGGCAATCCGCGTTGTGCTGCAAACGCTGGTCGAATGCGGCGCGCCGAAGGAAATCCTGATTTCCGCCCGCCCGCACATCGGCACCGACCTGCTTCGGGGCGTGCTTGCGGAAATACGCCGCCGCCTGATGGAACTGGGCGGCACGGTGTGGTTTGAAAACAAGGTCACGGGGATTGCGCTTGAAAACGGCCATGTATCAGGCGTTACGGTCAAGGATCGGCAAAGCGGCGCGACCGTGACGCTGGAAACAGACGCGGCCTATCTGGCCATTGGCCACAGCGCGCGCGACACCTACGCGTGGCTTCAGGAGATGGGCGTGCCCATGCAGGCTAAACCCTTCGCCATCGGCGTGCGGATCGAGCACCCGCAGGCGGAGGTAAACCGCGCGCAGTACGGCGCGGCCGCCCTAACCGCGGCCCTGCCCTCGGCCGATTACAAGCTGAACGCGCCTACGCCCGATGGACGCGGCGTTTATACGTTTTGCATGTGCCCGGGCGGGCAGGTAATCAACGCCAGCAGCGAGCCGGGGCTTTTGAATGTGAACGGCATGAGCCAGCACGCGCGCGACGGGGAAAACGCCAACGCCGCGCTTCTGGTTGGGGTCAGCCCCGCCGATTACGGCTCGGATCATCCGTTGGCCGGCATTGAACTGCAACGGAAAATAGAACGCGCGGCCTTTGCCATGGGCGACGGCTACCGCGCGCCCTGCCAGCGGGTCGGCGATTTTTTAGCTGGAAAACCCTCGGCGGGGTTTGGCGGCGTAAAGCCGAGCTACCGCCCGGGCGTGTTTCCGGCGGATATCGCCCTGTGCCTGCCGGACTTCATCACCCAAAACCTGCGGCTGGCCCTGCCGCTGCTGGGGCGACGGCTCCGGGGGTTTGACCAGCCGGACGCGCTGCTGACCGCGCCGGAAACGCGTTCCTCCTCGCCCGTGCGCATCCTGCGGGACGAGCGCCGCCAGAGCGCGATCCGGGGGCTTTATCCGCTGGGCGAAGGCGCCGGGTACGCGGGCGGCATCGTCAGCGCGGCGGTAGACGGGCTGAAAGCCGCGCTGGACGCATAATTACCGGCAAACAAAACGCATAGAACAGGGAGGGGTTTCATGATCCGCGCCGTGCTGTTTGACATGGACGGGGTTTTGCTGGATACCGAGGTGCTGGGCCTTCAGGCCATGGGACAGATCGCCGCCGACTTGGGGTATACGGTGGATCGGGCGTTTTACCAGACCACGCTTGGCGTGCCCAACGCGGAATGCAAGCAGATTTACCAAAACGCGCTGGGGAAGGATTTTCCCTATGATTTGGCCATTGAGCGGTTCCGCGCCTACTTTTCGGAATACAACCGCAAAAATACAATGCCCCGCAAAGATGGGCTGATGGAGTGCCTGCAAGGGCTTCGCGCCCGTGGGCACAGGATTGTGCTGGCCACAAGCACCGTTCGCCCGCTGGTGGAGGAGTACTTTGCCGCCATGCCCGATATGGCCGCGATGTTTTACGGCACAGTTTGCGGCGGGGAGGTGCCCAAGGGCAAGCCCGCGCCGGATATTTACCTGAAAGCCGCGCGCGTTGCCGAATGTGACCCGGCTGAATGCGTGGGCGTAGAGGACAGCTTGAGCGGCGCCCGCGCAATTCGCGCTTCGGGCGCGCATTGCGTGATGATCCCCGATCTTTTGCCGTATGACGAGCGTTTTCAGCCGTATGTGGACGATGTGCTGCCCAATCTGCGCGCGCTGTGCCCGCTGATTGACCGGTTGAACGCCGGCGAAAAAATTAAAGGGAGATAAAATGTGGAGGCAAACCCGCCGCATAGAAGGGTAAAAAGCCATCGCCGCAGCGAAGCCGGGTCAGGGGATGAAATCCCTTGTCAGGTTCCAAGGGGGAAACCCTTGGCAAAGGTTTGGGGCGGAACCTCAAACCTTGATGCCGCAGCATTGGAATCAGCGCAAGCGAACAGGCCACAGGGCAATGAGGCGAGCGGCATAACCGTTAAGTTGCTTCTTTGACAAACAAAATCGCGGGGGTAAATCCTCCGCGATTTTATTTTTTAAATGGTTACAGCACGCTGTACCGCTCGCCTCATAGCGTTTTGGACGGTTCGCCCGCTTCATTTTTCAGACTCGGCTTATTGGGTCGCAGTATCGTCCGCAAGGGCTTCGCGCAGTTGAATGCTCTTGATGTGCCACTGGTTATTTTCCCGCACCAGCGTGGCCGAATATCGCCCGGCCTGCCATTTGGGCGGTGTTTCGTAGCCGTCGCCGTATAGCTGTTTGGCGGTGTCGGCATAGGCTCGGTTCACGCGGCCGTCAATGCGCGGCACCCGCTCAATAAACTCCGCGCGGGCAGTGCTATCCCACGGCCAGCACCACATCCACGTCAGCTCCAGCCGGTGGTCGATGCCGCGGATGGTGTAGCAAACGTAGGGGCTTTTCCCGTCCAGCGCCTGGGTCAGGTTTTCGTCCCGCTGTAAATAGCTGCTCTGAAAAAACTTGTTCAGCTCAGTCGAGTCTTCGTCCATCATAATCACCTGAGCGCGCTTGGCCATGCCGTCCTTGAGCACGATGTAGATGTTGGTCGCGTTCATCGCGTAATAAAACGTAACGGTAAACAGGCCCAGCAGCACAATGATGAGCGTCAGGCGGCTGACAAGATACCAGATAAAGCGGCGCAGCGTGGTCATGACGGTTGTTCCTCCTGCGGGGTTTTGCCCAACGCCATTATACAGGAAAGGCCGGCGTGTGGCAAGGCGACCGGCCGGCGCGCCGCCGCCTGCATTCCGCTTTTAGCTGTGGCAGGGACGCTTCCGGCGCGTTTTACGGCCACGCGCCGCAAACGCCCGACGATTCGCTTGGCCCACGGCCGATACTTTACGCCTGTTCAAACAGCATCGCCATGAGCGCGGTGCCATCCTCCAAGATCGGTTCGTTTGCCACCGTGCGTTCACAAAACTTGCGGGCAGGCGCAGGTTTTCCGTCCGCCGCCTCACGGGCCGCGTCCCGGCTGTCCAACAGCGCATAGGGCACGGGCGCGCCGTCATGCGTGCGGGTGGTTAAAAGGGTGGGGTGATCGCTGAGCAGCAGCATGCGGAAGGGTTCGCCGCGCTCGGCAAGCCGATCCAGGATCGGCTGAACCACCAGATCGTTTACCCTGCGAATGGCCAGCATCTTTTTTTCAAGGCTGCCGGCGTGGGCCATTTCGTCCGGCGCTTCCACATGGACGGCGGCAAAATCGTCCCCTTCGGTAAACAGCGCCTGTAAGGCGCGCTCGGCCTTGCCCTGATAGTTGGTGTCCAGATCGCCGTTAGCGCCTTCCACATGGGGGGTTTTCAGCCCGCCCAAACGCGCGATGCCCCACACCAGCGGCACGGCGCTTACAACGGTGCCCTGCTTGTGATATTTTTCCGAAAAGCTTTCCAGCCGCATGGCAGTCGCGGCGCCCCAGGGCCAGATCAGGTTCGCGGGCAGTTGCCCCTGCGCTATGCGGCGGCGGTTGATCGGGTGGTCGAGCAACACATCGTAACTGATGAGCATCAGCTCCCGGATGTCCTCCGCCAGTTTTTTCGCGGCAACATCCTGCGTTTCGGCCACCATATGCGGCAAATACGGCGCGATCGGCTGTTCCAGCACATTATGCGGCTCGGTCAGGCGCACGGCGGTCAAATCGCGCGCCGCGCTCATCACCACGCCAATATGGCGGAAGGAATCCGTCACATGAATCGTAAGCCCCATTTCCCGCATTTTGGCGGCGAAATCGGGCGCGGCGATCAGATCGTTCATCAGGGCCACGGCTTCGTCGCCATGGATGTTTCCGCCGTTGTGGCTGTGGATCACCATCTGCCCGTTCAGCATTTCCACCGCGCACAGGTTCACGCGCAGGCTCAGGCCGCCTTCCGGCAACGAAACGCCCATGCCTTCGGCTTCCAACACACTCCGCCCCGTGTAACACACGCGTGGGTCGTTGCCAAAGATGCTCAGGATGGCGGTATCGCTGCCCGGGGCCAGCCCTTGCGGCACCGTGCGCACACGGCCGCAGCGCAGGCCGGCCACCCGGTCAAACGCGGGCAGGTCCAAGGCTTCCAGAGGGGTTTGACCGTTCAACTCCGCAAGGGCGGTATCCGCCATGCCATCGCCAATCACAAGCACGTATTTCATACTGGGAGGCCTCCTCAAACGCTTTGCTTCGCCAGTATACCGCGCCCAAGGGTTGTTTTTCAAGCCAGATGCGGCAAAAGTACAATCTACGCGCTTCGCGGTAGAAATTTAAAAGGTTTTCGTGTATACTTGGCTTAAATCCGACCGGCAAAGGAGCAACACGCATGAAGCGCATCGTACTGACAGGCGGCGGAACCGCCGGCCATGTCACCCCCCATATGAGCCTGATTCCCCGATTGAAGGCGGCGGGCTACGAAATTCACTATATCGGCACTGAGCACGGCATCGAGCATGAAATGATCGGGAAAATCCCCGGCATCACTTATCACGTGGTGAAAAGCGGAAAACTGCGCCGGTATTTCAGCCTGCAAAACTTTACCGACCCCTTTCGGGTGCTGCACGGGGCCTGGACCTCGGTGCGGCTGATGCGCAAGCTGATGCCGGACGTCTGTTTTTCCAAGGGCGGGTTTGTGAGCGTGCCGGTGGTTGTGGGCGCATGGCTTGCGCACGTGCCCACCGTGTGCCACGAAAGCGACCTGACTCCCGGGCTGGCAAACCGAATCAGCGCGAAATTTGTCAGCCGTGTGGCGACCACCTTTCAGGAATGCGCCGACGCGTTGGGCGCGAAAGCCGTGATGACCGGCACGCCGTTACGCCCCTCGCTGTTTTCCGGCAGCCGGGACAAGGGGTTGGCGATGGCCGGTTTCAACGGTCAAAAACCGGTGCTACTCATGACGGGCGGCAGCCTTGGCGCGCAAAGCGTCAACAAATGCCTGCGGGCGTGCCTGCCGGCGATTTTGCCGCAGATGGATGTGCTGCACCTGTGCGGCCGGGGCAACCTGGACCCTTCCCTTGCCGCCGCGGCAGGGTATGCGCAGTTTGAGTTTTTAGGCGATGAAATGGCCGACGCGCTCGCGGCGGCGGATTTGGTGCTGAGTCGCGCGGGCAGCAACACGCTGAGCGAGTTGCTGGCGTTGAACAAGCCCATGCTGCTGGTGCCCTACCCGCTTGGCTCGGGTCGCGGCGACCAGATCGAGAACGCGGCCAGCTACGAAAAACGGGGCCTTGCCCGCGTGCTTGCGCAGGAAAAGATGACCCCCGAAGCCCTGACCCAAGCGCTTTTAAGCCTGCTGGCCGAGCGGGAAACGCTTCGCGCCGCCGTGGAAGCTTATCCGGTGAAGGACGGTACCGACGCGGTTTTGCAAATGATTGAGGAAGCAAGGCTGAAAGGTTAAGCGTGGCAAACGCTCATCGAGGCGACGGCAAACGCCCGGCATTGCTGAAAGCAGGTCAAAACCGTCTGGCCTCACTCATGAATTTTCATGGCTTTCCAGCCGTTCTCCGCCAATCATCGGTTGGGTTGTCCTGTTCTCGCAGGCAGGCGGAAAGGGCGATTGGCTCTAAAACGTTATCCAAAACACGCGCAAACGGCGCTCCGCTTGCCAAGCATTTCGTTTCGCGCTATACTGTCATGAGATACCATACCCACCCACAAGGCAGGGCTTTGTTGCCGTGCCGCCGGAAAGCGCCTGCGGATAACCGCGTTGATCCGGCGCGTCGGCATGCGATCCTTTGCCGGATTCTATGGATTGAAACTGAACCGGCGGCCCGCCCCGACCCCACCAACATCAAGGAGAGTGCTTACATGGCCCGATTGTTTGGTACCGACGGCGTACGCGGCATTGCCAATACGGAATTAACCTGCGACCTTGCTTATCGCCTTGGGCAGGCGAGCGCGGCGGTGCTTGCCAGCGACGTGCATCGCCCCACCATTTTGGTTGGCCGCGACACCCGCATCAGCGGTGAAATGCTGGAAAGCGCGCTGGTCGCGGGCATTTGCAGCGTTGGCGCGCGCGCGGTGCTCATCGAGGTTATGCCCACCCCCGCCATCGCCTACCTGACCCGTTATTATGAGGCGGACGCGGGCGCGGTCATCAGCGCAAGCCACAATACCGTGGAATACAACGGCATCAAGTTTTTTGACAAAAACGGCTATAAGCTGCCCGACGCGCTGGAGGACCGAATTGAGGAGATCGTCAAGAACGGTTTGCCCAAGGAGTTTGAAATGCCGGTCGGTGAACGTGTTGGCCGCCCTGTGCGCCAGCGCAACGCGGCCCGCCGTTATGTGGATTTTGTGAAGGAAACGACCGACGTGCGGCTGGACGGCCTGCATGTGGTGCTGGACTGCGCGCAGGGCGCGAGCTATGAAGTGGCGCCCATGGTTTTTAAGGAGCTGGGCGCGCACGTGAGCTGTTACTACCATGAGCCGGACGGCACCAACATCAACGATAACTGCGGTTCCACGCATCCCCAGCGCCTGTGCGAGCTGGTGCGCGAATTGGGCGCGGACGTTGGCTTTGCGTTTGACGGCGACGCGGATCGCCTGATTGCCGCCGACGAACGCGGGCAGATTATTAACGGCGATCAGGTGATGGCGCTGCTGGCCGTGCATATGAAGGACAAGGGCACGCTGCACGGCAACACGCTTGTCGCGACCGTCATGAGCAACATGGGGCTGGAACTGGCCATGAAAAAGCACGGCATCCGCATGGAAAAAACGAAGGTCGGCGACCGCTATGTGCTGGAAAAAATGCTGGCTGACGGCCATGTGCTGGGCGGCGAGCAGAGCGGCCACGTGATTATGCTGGACTATAACACAACCGGCGACGGGCTGGTAACGGCCGTGCAGGTGATTACCGCGATGGTCGCAAGCCAAACGCCGCTCAGCCGGCTGGCCGGAGTGATGCAGGTGATGCCCCAAAGCCAGTTTGCCGCCCATGTGGACGATTCCCGCAAGTTTGATTTTGACCAAAACCCCAAGATCAAGGCAAAAATCGAGGAGTTGGAAGCGAAATACCGCGACAAAGGTCGGGTTGTGATTCGCGCCAGCGGCACCGAGCCGCTTGTGCGCGTGATGATCGAGGGGCCGGATCAGCGTGAAATGGATAAGGACGTGTTCGCCATGTCCAAGCTGATTGAAAAAGAGCTGGCCTGACCGGCCGACGGTTTACTCTGAAAACACAAACCCCCGCAGGGCTTAGCCTTGCGGGGGTTACTCCATTGTACACACTTCGAAGCGAAACCGGGCCAGGGCAAAGCCTCTGCGCGCAGCCTGTTAAAAGGTGGTTCAGGGGAAAAATCCCTTGAGGTGAAACCCCTGACAGGGATCTGGGAGGAATCCAAAAGCCCGTGTTACTGCGCATTTCCTAAGCGAGCGAACGGCCCAAAGGACGATGAGACGAGCGGCGATAGCAACCCGTTTGGGTATCACAACAGTCGGTAAGCCCCATAAAGCGCATTCCGCAGGATTTTTTGCCAAATCGGCGGCTCTCCCTTTCGGAAATGTCCTGTTTTCCCTCAGGTTATCGCTTTTCCCAGCTGCCGCTAATGGCAAAGCACGCCGCGCCGTCGCACTCGCCTTTCATCACGGTGCGCGCGCCGTCCGTTTGCAGGCTGAGGAGCGCACGCTCCCCGGGGCGGATTTCCCGGTTGTAGTGAATCAGCACATCCTTGAGCGCCCACGCGCGGTGGTAATCCACATCGAAGCTGTCGCAAAACCAGTCCAGATAGCGCGTATTGTTCACATGCCCGTTCACGTCCAGGTCCGAGTAACGCGCCTCGCGCGGGTAAGTCTCCGCCGGAGTCTCCAACGTCGGAATCCCGCCGGGCACCGGCAGGGGCGGCGTCAGTTCGCAATCCAGCTGATCGTTTCCCCCCAGCCACGGTTTCACCATGCGGCGCGTGGTCAAATCCAGTTGCGCATACAGGGTAGCGGCGCTGCCAACGGTTTGCCCATCCACCCAAAACTGATAATACCGGGGAAAGAAAAAATGCTGCGGGGGCTTGGGCCAAGTGCGCACCGTAACGGTTTCGCCGATACGGGGCAGGCGTTCCATCCGCACATGCGCGCGGCTGACCACCCACGCGATGTTCTGCTCCCGAAGCGCCGCCATGCCAAGGTTATACCCTTCGCAATGCGCGCCGCCCGCTTCCTGCATGGCCAAAAAAATACCGCTCGCGCGCCATTCGCCGTTCAAATCCGTATCTGCGGCGCGTAAAAAATAGCTCTGTTCAAAAAACCCGTTCATAGAACACCCCTCCTGTACGCCAAGGCCCATGCCCCGGCGATCCTGAGCCAACCCCCGCGCAGGCAGCCGTTTTGCCCAAACGCTGTGCCTGAAGCCTCCCGCCCCGTTCGCCCATTGTGGCAGGCCGAGCCCCTGTGGCGACGCGCGCCTGCATTAGCCGACAGCAACCGCGCATTTTCGCTGAAAGGCGACGCTTGAAAGCGCGCCCCGTTCATGCTATGCTTAGCACGCTGAAAATGCAGCAAGGAGGTTCCTGCCAATGAAACGGAGAATCACGCCCGCGCTGGTCCTGACGCTTGCCCTGGCGCTGTTTTTGCCCATAAGCGCTTTTGCCCTGACCGGGCAGGCTTATCAGACGTTTGCCGATTATTACAAGGCGGACGTAACCTTTATTAACGATAACGACGGCCGCCACCTGATGCCCATGCTGCTTTCCCAGCGCAGCAGCGAGCAGAACGACGGCCGGATCTATTACGATTTAATTGGCGATGTGCTCAACGTAACCGTAACCGTCGATAGCGACGGGGTGATTGAAGAATGCGAAATTCGACTGACCGCGCCCTCCGGCATGGAATACGGCGGCAGTGTTTACAATGATTTTGCCATTTCCGGATACCACAGCTACGCGTTTTTAATGGCCATGGACACCAACGCGGAGCCGACCAAACGCTACGAGCTGGTCACGGACGTGGTGAAGGGCATGAAGGATGGCAACGGGGATTACACCCGTCAGTTAGGCGCGTACACCCTCACCTGCAAGCGCATCGATCAGATGGCGGTGCTCGATTTCTTCAACAACGGCGTGATCGTGGACACGCCGACCCCCGCGCCCAGCGCCACGCTAGCCCCGGGCGAAACCCCCGGCGCGGACAGCCCTACCGATCAACCGACGGACTCGCCCAGCGACGCTCCGGAAGCGACCGACGATTTTGTCGGCTGACGCGGGCCGTATCGGACGCCCCCTCAGGCAGACGCGGGCTAAACGGCGGCACCCGGTTGCCGCGCCGCCTGCAACAACAGCGCGTTCCGTTGCGGGGCGCGCTGTTTTCTGTTTTCGCAGCCCGCGCCGCACCCGAAGGCGACGGCTCAGGCCCGGTAAAGCAAAGTAGCGGTCATTCGTCCGCTACCTGCCGCGAAACATCCCTCTGCCCAAAGAGGAAACGCCGAATGAGAGCCAACCAAAGCGCACCGCCGGATTCCGGTGTCGCGGCGCGAAGCTTGCGCGACAATCCGTCACGCGGCTATTTCAGATACCGCCCCACAACCAGGTTTACCAGATTTCCTTCCGCTTTGCCCTTTACTTTGGGCATCAGCGCTTTCATCAGCTTGCCCTTATCCTGCGCGGTCAGGTTGCCGCCCAGCTCCGCGACGGTGGCTTCGACCACCTTGCCGATTTCAGCTTCCGTCATGCGCTCGGGGGCGAACTCGCTCCACACAGCCATGCGCAAACGCGCCTCATCCAGAATATCGGTGCGCTCGGCCGGCGTTGTGTCGATGGTTTCCTGCGCCTCTTTTATTTCTTTGTACACAACGGCGTTTTCCTCATCCTCGGTCAGGTCGGCCCGCTTGTCGATCCATTTGCTTTTCAGCGCGGCCAGCAGCAGAGAAAGCGCGTCCTTCCTCGGCTTGTCGCCGGCTTTGAGGGCGTCGGTCATGGCTTTGCGGACAACGTCGATTTTGCTCATCATGGGTTCATCCTTTCCGTATTTCATCCTGTCGATTATACCACAGGCTTGCGAGCGTGAGGCGGTTCCGGCGCAAAAAACGCAAAACGGGGTCGTGGTCGCGCGATCAATGCCTGTTCAGGCGTTCCAGCCGCGCAAACTGCCACAGGTTGCCAAGAAGTTGTCCGATTTGTCGGCTTTCCGTGCTCTCGAAAATGCAAAAACGGTATACGGCTAATCCCCGGGTTCTCCCGTTGGCGAGCGTACCGTGGCGGGCTGGCTACGCACGCTCCGGTTGACGGCAGGCCGGGAGCTGGCGTATGATACCACGGAAGGTAGGTGCTGCACCATGCCGATAGAACTGGCTCTGGAATGTTTCGATCCCGAAGGGATCATGGAAAGCGGGCAGTGTTTCCGCATGATCCCGCTCGACCCCGGCACGGTGGAAGTGATTGCCTTCGGGCAGCGCCTGACCATCACCACGCTTTCCGAAAACCGCTTCAGGTTCAGCTGCGACCCTGAGGTTTTTGAAAGCCTCTGGCGGCGCTATTTTGATTTGGATACGGACTATTGCGCCATCCATTGCGCCGCGCCCGCGAGCGACGCGTATCTTTCGCGCGCCATCGAGCGCTCGCGGGGGTTGCGCATTCTCAGGCAGGAGCCGTGGGAAACGCTATGCGGGTTTATCCTGTCCCAGCGTAAGAACCTCAAGGCCATCCGCGCCGGCATGGAGGCCCTCTGCAACGCGTTTGGCGCGCCCGTGGCGGGCACATCCCGCAAAGCCTTTCCAACCGCCGAGCGGATGGCTCGCGCAACAGAAGCCGAGCTTCGCGCCTGCGGGCTGGGCTACCGTGCGCCTTACCTGCTGGACGCGGCGCGCAATGTGGCAAGCGGTCAGGTGGATCTGGCCGCGCTGGTCGGGCTTTCAGACGAGGCGCTGCTTTCCGTTTTAACAGGCATCCACGGCGTTGGCGTCAAGGTTGCCAATTGCGTGATGCTTTTCGCCTACCACCGCCTGAGCCGCGCCCCTGTGGATGTGTGGATCAACCGGGTGATTGGGGAGATTTACGGCGGTCGCTCTCCGTTTGAGGATTACGGTGAATTTGCGGGCGTTTACCAGCAATATCTGTTTATTCTCGGTCGCGGCGAGGGGTTTGATCCGGCTCCGCAGGCGGATATCGACTGCGCGGTTGAGGTTAAGTCAGCGGTACATGGTTCGACCCGTCAAAAGCTGATCGCCCGTGACGGCGCAACTGCCGTAAACGGTCCTGCGAAAAAGGCTAGCGGCAAACGCAAGCAGGCGAAAAGTGATAAGGCATAAACATCCACCGTGTGCTGAACTGAGCCGCGCGAAAGCATAATAAAACGGGGGCCATCTCCTTGCGTGGGAGAGGGCCTCCGTTTGGTTCACCGTGTGTTACAAAGCGCTAAGCCGCTCGCCTCATAGCCCTGCGGGCTGTTCGCTCGCTTGTGGTTATACGCTGCGGCGTTGGGCTTTGGGGTTCCGACCCAAATCCCGGCAGAGATTTCATCCCTGCGCCCTGACAAGGGCTGCGCCCTTGACCCGGTTCCGCTGCGGCGGGGGGGTTGAACTTTACCCCTGTTTCATCCGCTCTCGGGTTATCTGTCCTCACGGAAATACGGCAGGCCAAGGCTCTCCGGCGGCTGGTTCTCGTGCTTTCTACGAATCGAAACCACAATCAGCACCACAATCGTCACAACGTAGGGCAACATCTTAAACAGCTCCTGCGAGGAACGGGTCAGCCCGCCAATGTAAAAATACAGCCAGAACAGTACGCCAAACAGGTAGGAGCCCCAAATCGCCTGCTTGGGCTTCCAGCGCGCAAAGATCACCAGCGCTACGGCAAGCCAGCCAAGCCGCTCGATGCCGGCGTCGTTGGCCCATGTGCCCTTGATGTAATCCATCACGTAGTACAGGCCGCCAAGCCCGGTAATCGCCGCGCCGATACACGTTGCCATGTATTTATACTTGGTTACGTTGATGCCCACCGCATCCGCCGTTGCCGGATTTTCCCCAACGGAGCGCAGGTTAAGCCCCATGCGCGTTTTGTTCAAAAACCAGCTCATCACAAACGCCAGTATCAACGCGACATAAACCATAAACCCAAGGGAGGACAGCACGCCGACGTTATCCAAAAACGGCAGGGTTGCGCGATAAGCGCCGCTTGTGGCCGCCACGGAAATTTGGCCAACGCCGCCGGCCATGGTGTTCATCGCCCCGCCAAAGAAGTTGGCTACGCCGGAGCCGAAAATGGTCAGCGTTAAGCCGGTCACGTTCTGGTTCGCGCGCAGCGTGATGGTCAGAAAGCTGTAAATGAGCCCGCCCAGCAGCGAAGCCGCCAGCGTGCAGAGCAGCGCGATCAGCAAACCCACCAACGGAATGGGGTTCGCCGTGCTCATTTCATACATGAACGAGCCGGCCAGCCCGGCGATACCGCCCAAATACATGATCCCCGGCACGCCCAGGTTCAGGTTGCCGGATTTCTCGGTGAGGATTTCGCCCACCGCGCCAAACAGGATCACCGTGCCAAAAACCAGAGCGGCTTGCGTTAAGGAAAGAATTTGCTCCATATCATTCAACTTCCTTTCCGCGGCGGAAGATCAGCCTGTAATGCGTGAAAAACTCGCTGCCGAGTATGAAAAACAGGATGATGCCCGTAATCATTTCAGAGGCGTAATCGTTCAAATTGTATTGGGATGCGATCTGTATCGCGCCTTTTTCCAAAAACACCAATAGCCCGGCCACGAGGATCATCACAAAGGTGTTGAACTTCGCAAGCCACGCCACAATGATGGCCGTAAAGCCGCTGCCCCCCGCCGTGCTTGTGGAGATGGTGTGGGAGGAGCCGGCAACCGTGATGAAACCCGTAAGCCCGCAGATCGCGCCGGACAGCATCATGGTGCGCAGAATCACCTTGTTGACATTGATGCCAATGTAACGCGCGGTTTTCTCGGATTCGCCGACCACCGCGATTTCATAGCCGTGCTTGGAATAGCGCAGATAGATGAACATGGCTACGGTCAGCACCATGACGATGAGGATGTTGAGCAGATATTTCTGCCCCAATATGGCGGGGAACCACCCGGCCTGCGTTTGCTGGTTGATAACGCCCACGGTATTGGAGCCGTAGGGGTTTTCCCAAACAGCCACAAAAAAGGAGGTCAGCTGTATGGCGACGTAGTTCATCATCAGCGTGAACAGCGTTTCGTTGGTGCCATACCGGGCTTTGAACGCCCCCGGAATCCCGCCCCAGATGGCGCCGGCGATGCAGCTGACCACAACCGACAGAACCAGCAAAGCCCAGGTAGGCATCGTAGCGCCGCCGTAGATCATCACAGCCGCGGTTGCAATGCCGCCAATCAAAATCTGGCCCTCGGCGCCAATGTTCCAAAACCGCATCCTGAACGCAGGCGCAAGGCCGATACCGATGCAAAGCAACATCACCATGTCGCGCAAGAAAACCCACGCGCGTCTTTCAGAGCCGAAGTTGCCTTCAAACATCGCGGTATAAATCTTGATGGGGTTCAAATGCACGATCGCGTAGATCACAATCGCGCTCACAGCCAGCGCCAACACCAGTCCGATCAGCCAAATCAGCAGGCTATGCCACAGCGGCATTGATTCCCGTTTGGCAATGCGCATAAAGGGAACTTTATGAGTTTGAGTCATGCGATTTATCCCCTCCGTGACTTGTCATCATCAGCCCGATCTCGTTTTTATCAGCGCCTACGCCCGGCACGATGCCGCTGATTCTACCGTCGCACAGCACCAAAATCCGGTCGCACAGTTCCAATAGCACGTCCAGATCCTCGCCGACAAAAATCACGGCGGCGCCCTTTTCCTTTTGCTTATTAATCAGGTGGTAAATGGTATACGAGGAGTTGATGTCCAGCCCGCGCACGGCGTAAGCCGTCATCAGCACGGTAGGCGAGGAGGAAATCTCGCGGCCCACCAATACCTTTTGCACATTGCCGCCCGAAAGCTTGCGCACGGGAATGGTCAGGCCCGGCGTGTTGACTTCCAACTCGCTGACCACACGATGCGCCAAATTACGCGGGGATTTCCGGTCGGTAAACACGGATTTGCCGTTTCGGAAGGAGCGCAGCATCATGTTGTTGGTTAAATCCATGTTGCCAACCAGCCCCATGCCGAGCCGATCCTCCGGGACAAACGATAGCTTGACGCCCAAATCGAAAATTTCCCGGGGGTTCATGCCGGCCAGATCGAATTCTTTGCCATCCTCCGGCCTGATATAACGGATGCTCCCCTGCTCCAGCGGCTCCAGACCCGCGATCGATTCCAACAGTTCCTTTTGCCCGCAGCCGGAAATGCCCGCGATGCCCAGCACTTCGCCGGAATTGGCCGTAAACGACACATCCGCAAGCCGGACCACCCCGTCCGCGTCCTTTACCGTCAGGTGATCGACCACAAGGCGGGGTTGCGGGTCTTTGGGCTCAGGGCGCGCGATGTTCAGGGATACGGCATGCCCGACCATCATATTGGTCATTTCAGCGGCATTGGTATCCTTAGTGGCCAGTTCTCCGACGTTCACCCCACGGCGCAGCACCGCCACACGGTCGGAGATTTCCTCCACTTCGTGCAGCTTATGCGTGATAATCACGATTGCCTTGCCGTCTTTGCGCAGGTTACGCAATACGCAAAACAGCTTCTCGGTTTCCTGCGGCGTGAGCACGGCGGTCGGCTCGTCCAGGATCAAAATGTCCGCGCCCCGGTAGAGCACCTTGACGATTTCGACCGTTTGCTTTTGCGAAACGGACATATCGTAAACCTTCTGTTCGGGATTGATATCAAACCCGTAGAGGTTGCAGATTTTGAGAATCTGTTCGCCAACGGCCTTCAAATCAAGCTTGCCCTTGCCCGGCATGCCCAGAATGATGTTTTCGGCCGCGGTCAGCACATTCACCAGCTTAAAATGCTGGTGAACCATACCAATGCCAAGCCGATACACATCCTTGGGGCTACGGATGGATACTTCCTGCCCGTTTACCCGAATGTGCCCGGTATCGGGAAAATAAATACCGGACAGGATGTTCATCAGCGTGGTTTTACCGCTGCCGTTTTCGCCCAGCAGCGCAAGAATCTCACCCTTATAAATGTCAAGGTTGACATGTTCGTTTGCCAATACCGAGCCGAACGTTTTGGTGATGTTCCGCATGGAAACTGTCGCCTTGTCACGTTGCATCGCAGAGTCCCTCCAAATGATGGAAAGGGCCACCGTTACAAGTGGCCCTTTCCATTTCGTAAAACGGCTTGGTTGCTTAGTTCAGTTCCGTGATGCCATCGATGCGAATGCCGAAGTACGGCGCGCTGCGAAGTACGGATTCTTCAAAGATGCCGTTCACAATCGCTTCGCCGGTATCGCCGACCCAGTCGCCGTTGGTGTCGATGGCCAGATAGCTGGTCACGGGCTTGCCGCCGGAGGTGAAGTTGGCGGTGTCAAACACGTTCAGGGTGCCGTCTTTCAGAGCGGCTTCCACTTCAGCGACCTTCTCGGCAGTGCCTTCCGCGCAGCTTTCGCCAAGCGGGGAGATCATCACGGCGCCGTCCGCATAACCGGCAGCCCAGTCGGTAGCGATGGTTTCGCCGCTAAGCATGCACTTCATCGCGTAGGTGTAGTAAACGCTCCAGTCGTTCTGGGCGCTGGTCAGGGCGGACTTGGGCGCGACGGAGAGCATATCCACGTTGTAGCCAACGCAGTATACCGTGGTGCCGCCTTCCAGCAGCGCTTCGCAGGCAGAGGGGGCGCCGGTGGAATCAGCGTGCTGGCTGATGATGATGCTGCCGGAGGCAACCAACGCGTTGGCGGCTTCCGCTTCAGCGGTCGGATCATACCAGGAGTTGGTGTAGGACACGTCCATCACAACGTTTTTCACAATGGATTTTACGCCAAGGTAGAAGCCGGTGTAGCCGGAAACCACTTCCGCGTAGGGATAAGCGCCGATGTAGCCGATCTTGACGTTGCCGTCGGCGTCCATGTTCTTATCCTGCACCTTGCCGTCGGCGATCAGCTCGGCAAGCTTCATGCCAGCCACAACGCCGGACACATAGCGGGACTGATAGGTGTAGTTGAACGCGTTTTTCAGGTTCGCAAGGCCGGAAAGGGCGGCCGTGTCACCGGTCATGGAGATGAACGTCACGTCCGGGCACTCGGTAGCGGCCTGCTGCATGTAGCTCTGATGGCCGTAGCTGTCGGAGATGATGTATTTGCAGCCCTGCTCTACGAGGTCCATCGCGGTGTCGTAGCAGGTTTCATCTTCGGAAATGTTGTATTTCCAGATGATCTGATCCTCGGAAATGCCGGCGGCGGCGGCGGCGGTTTTGATGCCCTTGATGTGCGCGTAGTCATAACCGGTGTTTTCGTCATGAACCAGGATAACGCCAATTTTTAGGTCGCTTTCCGTCGCAAATGCCGTTGTGGCGGCAAATGCAAAGACAAGTGACAAGGCGAGTACCAACGAGATGATTTTTTTCATGTTCCATCCTCCAACCTTTGCTTCAATTTTACATTCGCAATGGAACCCGACGATAGAAACGATGTGCCCCCCTGAAACCCGGAATTAACTTTGACAGATATCAAGATACAGAGTTTGCCGGCGTTTGTCAATCATAATACAATCACAAAACAATTAAGATTCCTTGGAAATTGTTACATTCGCGGGCGCGCTTCTCCGGTTTGCGAAGGCGGCGTTAACAAGGCTTGTCCAGCGCGCATCCGCGCTATCTGGGATGCGCCGCCCATAGCGCGTCATACAAAAAAAGAACAGCTTCCGGCGCGCAACAGGCGCAGTTGCGGAAATTGCTTTCGGATGTCGCGATACCGAAAAAGCTCGCCACAGCTTACGCCACGCATAAAAAGGGAAAAATGTTTCAGGGCTGACACAGGTTGCTTGCGAAGGAGCGAAAGCGCTTTTCCGCTCGCCTCCCAGCCCTTCGGGCTGTTCGCCCGCTTGGGTTTGTATGCCGCTGCGTCAGGCCTTGGGGTTGCGCTCCAAACCCCGGCAGGAGCTTCGCCTCCGCACCCT
>Ga0116170_10000669_pt1 | contig 35695 bp, 36 predicted proteins | sample AD_JPNHW1_MetaG_FD_89797 | JGI IMG/M metagenome (GOLD analysis project Ga0116170, IMG submission 89797) | Active sludge microbial communities of municipal wastewater-treating anaerobic digesters from Japan - AD_JPNHW1_MetaG | ecosystem: Engineered > Bioreactor > Anaerobic > Digestate | place... | reverse complement strand
GATATCGCGTATAAGCCTTGTTCCCGGTGACCTTCTCGCCTCTCCTTTACGGAGAGGCGTTTTTCATTGGAAATATGCATGCATTTGTCTTGTGGTTTGAACCACCTGTTGACAGCTAAATAACAAACTTTTATTCACAAGGTTTTGTAACAGGTTTCTTCTTGAAACTGGTTATTAAATCTGGTATAACCAGAATTTATGTGTAGATTAAATAATTCTTTGGAATGGCGGTAACGCATGGGATGGTTTTCAAAGCTGACCCGTCCCAGACGGGATGCCCCTTCTGACCTCTGGAAAAAATGCCCGGCATGTAATGAGACGCTTTTGATCAAAGATCTGGCGAAAAATCTTTACCTGTGCAGCAAATGCGACCACCACCTGCGCATGCCCCTCTGGGATAGAATAGCCCAGCTGACTGATGATAACTCTTTTGTTGAAACTGACAGTGACATGCGTTCGGTCGATCCGTTGTCTTTTGTTGACTCAAAACCTTACCCTGAGCGAATGCTTGAAGCGGTTAAGAAAACCGACGTTAACGAAGCAGTAACCACTGGCAGAGCGACTCTTTCGGGTCGCAAGATTATGCTGGGCGTAATGAATTTTGAATTTATGGGTGGCAGTATGGGTTCGGTTGTTGGCGAAAAGCTGACCACCATTCTTGAGATTGGTGCCGCTGAAAAGTCTCCGGTGGTCATTGTTTCGGCAAGCGGCGGCGCTCGCATGCAGGAAGGTATTTTTTCGTTGATGCAGATGGCCAAAACCTCTGCTGCGGTTAAACGCCTGAACCAGGCTGCTGTGCCATTTGTTTCCATAATGACTGACCCGACCACCGGCGGTGTTTCTGCGAGTTTTGCCAGCCTTGGTGATGTAAACATCGGCGAACCCGGTGCTTTGATCTGCTTTGCCGGGCCTCGGGTCATTGAGCAGACTATCAGGCAAAAACTTCCCGATGGTTTTCAGCGCTCCAAGTTTCTTCTTGAGCATGGTATGCTTGATTGTGTCGTTCATCGCCGGGTATTAAAAAATACCGTTGCACGTATTCTGCGGCTGCTGGTCGCCTGACAGGAAAAGTATGGCAAAAGAATTTGATTTCGAAAAATCAATCATTGAGCTCGAAGCGCGAATTCGCGAGTTTCAGGCCATCTCAGAATCAGGGAAGGTCGATCTTTCGAGAGAAATCAGGGCAATTACCGAAAAAATTGATGCTCTTAAAAACGATGTCTATGGTAACCTTGAGCCATGGCAGATAACCCAGGTAGCCCGTCACATAAACCGACCTTCTACACTTGATCTTGTCAAATGCCTTTGTGGTGACGACTTCGTTGAGCTGCATGGCGACCGACTGTTCGGTGACGACCCGGCAATCGTTTCCGGTATCGGTCAGATTGGCGACCATCGAGTTATGATAATTGGCCACCAGAAAGGCCATGACACTGAAGAAAACATTTATCGTAATTTTGGCATGCCGCACCCTGAAGGCTACCGCAAATCCCTGCGCATGATGCGAACTGCTGAGCGTTTCGGTTTGCCGATCATTACTTTTATCGACACGCCGGGTGCTTTCCCGGGTATTGGCGCCGAAGAGCGCGGTCAGAGCGATGCAATTGCCAGAAATCTCGCTGAAATGTCGAGTATCAGGGTTCCGATTCTCTGTTTCGTTACAGGTGAAGGTGGTAGTGGCGGTGCTCTGGCCATTGGTATCGGCGACCGGGTTTTCATGTTTGAATTTTCTGTTTATTCGGTCATCTCGGCTGAGGGCTGTGCCGCCATTCTCTATAACGATCCGGCCCGAACCAGAGATGCGGCCAATGCTTTAAAACTCAGGGCCGGCAATCTTCTAGAGGCAGGCATCATCGATGACATACTTCCCGAGCCGATTGGGGGGGCGCATCGTAATCATCAGGCGGCTGCCGATGAAATCAGAAAGCAGATTGATAAACATCTGCCTACATTAATGGCAATGAAAGCCGATAAATTATTAGACGGACGCTACAGAAAGTTTCGCGGCATGGGAAGATTCGCCCGCGAAGAGGAGTTGGAACATGCCGAAAAGCAAGCCTAAAACAGGCGAAGTGACAGGTAAGGTTGAAAAACCGGTTGAAGTTAAAAATCACCCTGTTCATGAAGAGATCAAGGTAGCTTCGCCGCACCGTGAACAGAACGATGAAGACGTGGTCGATCATCAGGATGAGCGTGAAAAGCGCAAGGAAGAGTCTATCTTTGATGATTCGGTCAAGCTTTATCTGCAACAACTCACCAAGCTGAGCCTGGCCACCCATGACCAGGAAAAAGAATTTGCCCGGCGTATTCTTGAAGGCGACCCTGACGCCCGCGAGGCTTTGATAACCGCCAATCTGCGACTGGTGGTCAGTATTGCCAAAAAATATACCAATCGTGGCCTGCTCTTTCTTGACCTTATTCAAGAAGGCAACCTTGGCCTGCTGCGTTCAATAGACAAATTCGATTACACCATGGGTTACAAATTTTCGACCTATTCAACCTGGTGGATTCGTCAGGCGATTACGCGCGCCCTTGCCGAGCAGTCGCGAGTTATTCGTATTCCTGTACACATCATGGAAATTGTGAACAAAGTTCGCAAGCAGATTCGCATGTTTGTTCAGGAAAGAGGCCGCGAACCGAGCATGGAAGAATTGTCGGCCAAGGTCGATCTCCCTGTCGATAGAATTGAAGAGGTAGTGCGTCTCACCCAGGAACCAGTCTCACTCGAAATTTCCGTGGGAAACAAAGAAGATACCTCCCTCGAAAATTATATTTCAAATGATGATGCCGTCAGCCCTGAAGAGGCCGTCATTGATTCGCTGCTCCGTGATCAGATTGGCCGCATTCTCGAAACTCTCACCGAAAGAGAGCAGATCGTCGTTAAGCTGAGGTTTGGTCTTGATGACGGTACCCCTCGCTCGCTTGAAGAGATTGGCCGAATACTTGGGGTGACGCGTGAGCGGGTTCGCCAGGTTGAAGAAAAGGCCCTGAAAAAACTGCGCACCAATTCTTTGCCCAAGCTGCAAGAGTATTACAACCGCTAAATTGCGTTTTTGCATTAGCTGGCCAGCCAGTTTGTGGCTGAGCATATATCTTCTGTCGATAAATCTGAATGGCAAAACTGCGGTATTGCAAAATTACCAGAAAACACAAAAGGGACGCTGACGCGCCCCTTTTGTGAAAAAACTTCCGAGAATCAGTTGCCAGTACCAGCAGCGGGAGCGTCAACCGGAGCGGCGGCGGGAGCGGCAGCCGGAGCGTCCACTGGAGCAGCAGCCGGAGCGGCAGCGGGAGCGTCAACTGGAGCAGCGGCGGGGGTAACAGCCGGAGCATCAGCAGGAGCGGTTGAAGCGGCAGGAGCTACGGCAGGAGCTACGGCAGGAGCAGCAGCTGGCTTGGCGGGTTCTGCGCCACAACCGACGAGAGCCAGAGTTCCGCACAAAACAAGACCAAGAGCGATTTTTTTCATGAAAATTCTCCTTCAGATTGAACAAAGCTGACCGTATTAAAACGGTGCATGCCTGCCAAGTTACTGCAATTCTTTCTGAAAATCAAGTTTCTCGTTAATGGGGGTACACTAAAAGAAGTGAAAACAGCTTGTTATTCCCAGATTGTGAAGAGATCCTCGACGCCAGGAGGCGGCGGTTCAAGCGTCGTGGGTGCTGATTGAGGGTTACTTATGGCAGCCGGGTCACTGGCGGCTGCTTCGGGGTTTATTGAAGCGGTGAGGCCAGCATCAAACTGGGCAAGTTTTTCAAGTTCGGCAAGAGGGTCTTCGGGTTCGGCTGGTGCAGCTGCGGGCGCGGCGGCAACCATGGCAGGTTGTACGGGTAGAACACCCGAGGGCTTGAGCAGTTCTTTGAGGCCTGTTCCAAATGGTTTTTTGCTGGCCGTCTCAATAAAGCCTTTAAGAACCCTGATGCTCGCATCTGAAGGGAAAAGGGCCGCGAAGGTCGAAAAATAGTCAGTGAGCAGCCGAAACTCTTCATCGGAAAGCTTTTTAACGGCCTTTGCCATTCTTGCCGAGAGATCCATGTCGCGCTCGGTTTCAAGGCCCAGGCTTTTCAGGAGGGTGGTGTGAAAAGCCCATCGATAGCCCGTGGCTAAAGACGGTATTACCACAGGCCTTGCCTGCAGAAGTGGCAGGATCGACCATATTTCGGGGCGTGCCTGCTTGACCACGATTGCAAAACGACCGTTGCCAAAGCGCCTGGCAAGCGAATAGATGCGCTGTGCTTCATCGAGCAGTACATAGATTTTTCTGTGGGTTTCCCAGAGCGACTCTTCGGCGCCAGTTGCATCGCCGATTGGCGGTGGCTGAAAAGCGAAAGGAGCGCTGACCTTGCTGATGAGGTTCTCATCGGCTGCCAGTGAAGAAAAAACCCGTGCCTCATTGTTTAACAGCCAGAGCTTAAAAGGAGTCGTGATATCACTATTGACCTGCGCCATAAGGCTCGCAGGCAGAAAAACCAGAAGAACCAGTAAGATTCTGTTCAATTGCTACTCCTGAATCCCGGTCATCAGCAAACTATGGCTGACCTGTTGCTCAAAGTTCCAGAGGTTGCGGGTAACCGCGAATTCCTTGTTGGAAAAACTGAATTTATAGGTGGTCTGCCAGTCTGCCTGATGTATAACGCCTTCAGGGAGGTTGAACAGTGCCCGCCCTTTGAGAGAAAAGGTTTTCTGGCGCAGCTGGTCATCGGGTAACTTGACGCTGGCGGCGAAGATTATTTCGGCCAGACCCTTTTCAGAGTCAACTGACTTTAACATGCAGTTCCATAAGGAAGGTACCACCAGGTTGCCAAATTGCAGATCTTTTTTTATCTGGCGTTTTTCCGAAATTTTCCAGTCGCCCGCAGGAAAGGTCAGAAAAAAAGGAATACCCCGGCCCGTTTCGGCTGGTGCTCCTTTTATTTCTCCGGTTTCCCTGATATATCTGCGAAAAGTGGAATTCTGGTCACCGATATCGAGAATAAAGGCGTTCTGCTGAAAATCGATGGCTTTGACCTTGAAGCTGGTTGCCGGCACGGCTACAGTTCTGGTGGAAGTGCTGGTGAAAGCTGATGATTTTGAGGTGCACTGCTGAGTGTACTGATATGAATAGGTTGCCCCTTTTCTGAAGGCATATTTTATCTCAACTGCCCGGGCCGCACCGGGCAGCGCAAGTATCAGCAGCAGTATCAACAGCTTGTTAAACCTGTTCACTTCCATCTCCGTTTTCATCTTGTCGGTCGTTCTCATCTATATCTGGCTGCTGATCAAGCTCCTGCCCGTCAGTTTGCCCGGTATTATTCTCTTCGACAGGGGCCGCGGAGTTTGCGTTCTCAAATGGCAGGTCTTCAGTTCTGACATGTTCGGGCGTTCGTGGGCGGCGGTCGTTGTCCCGGGGTTGCCTTTTTTCGGTTCTTTCCATGACCGGTTCGATTTTGAACGATTCGACATCAAAATTGTTGACCGGTTTAAGAATGAGTTTTCTTTGCAACTGGTTCTCAAGCTCACGAATATCACGGTTCTCACGGCCCCGAAGTTGATCGAGAACTAACTTATGGGCATTGACAATCAACTTCTCGGTCTGGTAGCGCTTTGCTTCATCAAAAAGACTCGAACGGATCTGGTTGACCACCGTTTGCGTTGATAGCGTTTTGCCACTGCCCTGGCAGCAGGGGCATGGGCCTTTGCGGATTTCGTCGAGACTGGCTGAGGTTCTGCGCCTGGTCATCTGAACCAGGCCAAGTTCAGAAAATTCAAGAATATTCGGCTTGTTTCGGTCGCCCTTGAACCCTTCGCGCAGTGCTTTGAGAACCTGGGCACGGTGGGTTGGGGCTTCCATATCGATAAAGTCTATAATGATCATGCCGGCAAGGTTACGCAATCTTATCTGCCGGGCAATTTCTTTTGCGGCTTCGAGATTAACTTTGAAAACGGTTTCTTCGAGATCAGAACCGCCCGAAAACCGCCCGCTGTTAACGTCTATGCAATACATGGCCTCGGTTTTATCGATAAAGATGTAACTGCCTGAATCAAGCCATATCTTGCGTGCCAGCGCCCGCTCTATTTCTTTCTCTACACCGTATTTTTCAAAAATTGGCGTTCTGTCGCGATAAAGCTCGAGAGAGGCTCGCTGCAGCGGCGAAAGAAACTCGCAATCTTCGATGATTGTCCGGTAAGCTTCCTCTGAATCGATGATCATTTCCTCGATATCGTCGGTGAAAAAATCCCGGGCAACTTTCATTGGCAGAGGAATATCCCGGTGCAACATTGTACGGGGGGGGGTCCGGTTGATCTTGCCTTCAACTTTGCGCCACATTTTGATCAGCAGATCAAGGTCGGCTTTGAGAACATTCTCTTCAAGGCCCTCAGAGGCAGTTCTGAAAACTACACCGCCACCTTTGGGTACGATGCGGCGACCAATGTTGCGAAGTCGGTCGCGCTCGCGATCCTGGTTTATTTTGCGCGAAACGCCGACATGATCGACCTTGGGCATGTAAACCAGATATCTTCCCGGAAAGGAAATCGTCATGGTCGAACGTGGCCCTTTGGTGGGCGTGGGTTCCTTGAGTATCTGCAAGATTACTTCCTGACCGACCTTGAGGGTGTCCTGGATCGGGCTGCGGAAGATGTCACGCAGATCTTCGTCGTCATTGCTTTCGACGCCTGTCAGGGTGAGATAAGCGTCTTTGTGGATTCCGATATCGACGAATGCACTCTGGGTGCCGGCCACCACGTTGGCGACCCGGCCTTTGTAGATGCAGCCCACAATTTTCTCACTATCCTGAATTTCATAAAATAATTCGACCAGTTTGCCGTTTTCGACAACGGCGGCTCTGGATTCATCAAGACCGATATTAACTAAAATTTTCCTTTTCAATCAGCAGAAATCTCCTGTTTCTGAATAAATTCAACGAGGGCAATTCTCTCAATGAGCTTGAGATGATCTTTTCGTTCGGCGAGGTGACTGGCGAGTGCGGTTACAATTTTTGAAACCGATGGCACATCAGCCTGCCCCTGAACGAATTGAGCTTCTAGAACAGTATCGTTGCCATTTTTAACGCTGGTAACCCCAACTACGGCATCTTTAAGGCAATACTTGCGGTTCTGGCCCTTGCGTTCGACTTCGAAGGCAGAAGTGCCATCAAGAAGGTAATCGCGGGCCAGGCTTGCAGATGCTCCGTCTGAAAAGGTCAGCCGATAAGTCAGCTGTTCGCCGAAATTGCCGTTTTTCTTTTCGATGAAGGGTGAGGTAACCCGCAAAACTTGCATACCGTGCGGGAACTCCCGATTCAAAGCCTCTTGCAGCCAGGCATTGTCAATGGGTCGGGTCAGATTCAGCACGAAATATTCACAGAAGCTGGCGTGCCCGAGCGGCAACGGCGGCCCGAAACTGATTTTTGGCCGCACATGGCAGCCCTGGGTAACGGCATAGGGCAGCTGCAATCTTCTCAGAGCCTTGCAGATGACATCAATGGTGTCGAGGTGCGCGATATAGCGTGCCTGACAGGTTTTGCTGTAATCGACTCTGACTTTTACTTCGGTTGAGGCGTTGTCCTGGTTCATGACTGACCCCCGGTCGCGGCCTGGGCCGCGAGCTGAAATTCTTTTTCGAGGTAGGCGCGTGGCACCTGAAAGTCAATGAAATCCCAGGGGAGCACTTCGCTGGTTGGGCGGCTGCGCAGATAGTCGGCAGCTTGCAGGCCGGTATCGACAAAGGCTTTTTCCCATTTTTCGCGTGAAAAATGCTCATGCCAGCCGTCGAACTTGCAGCCGTTTTTGAAAGCCGCTTCAATAAGCGCTCCAACTCTTTCGTCGCCGCGAGAGAGCACCGATTCAAGAAGGCACAGATACTCTTCGCGCCATGAAACCCGGCTACTGCCGCGCTCCAGGCCTCGGCAGACGATCTGGCGTCGGCGCTTCAGTTCGCCCATGTCGGCCTGTTCAGCCCATTGAAACGGCGTGAACGGTTTCGGCACAAACCCTGACAGGCTGATGGAAATCTGTTTGCGGGGCTTGGTGGTGCGGCCGATGTCTTCGAGTCGTTTAACGAGGGTTACGATGCCCTCGATATCTTCGTCGGTTTCGAAGGGCAGGCCCATCATGAAATAAAGCTTGACGGTGCGGTAGTCAGAACCGCCGGTGGCCTTCATGACACTGATAATATCTTCTTCGGTCACATTCTTGTTGATGACGTCGCGCAGCCTCTGGGTGCCGGCCTCGGGTGCGAATGTCAGCCCGCCTTTGCGAATGTGCGGGGTCGAGTCGAGCAGGGCGATCGTGTGGTCGTTCATGCGCATCGAGGGAATCGAGATGCTTTGTTCGGGGTAGAGCTTTGCCTTGTCAAGACCACGAACCAGCTCATTTAATCGACAATAATCAGAAGTAGATAATGACAGCAGCCCGAGAGATTCTTCGCCGGTATTCTGCAGCAGTTCAGTTGCGTATCTGATCAGGTCTTCGACTGGTCGCTCTCGCTTCGGGCGGTAATAAAAACCGGCATTGCAGAAGCGGCAGCCCTTCATGCAGCCACGAAAAATTTCGAGCGGCGCACGGTTGTGAATTGCCTGAACATTTGGAATAACCATTTTAAGGGGCGGCGTACTCGCGGCAAAACCTTTGAATACGCGGCGACGAACTTTGCCGGGAAACTCCGGAACCCAAACGCCTTCGAGATTTTTGAGATCGCCTCTGATTTCTGAGTGGGTGGCACCAGCCTGTCGGGCGGCAATCAAGCGGTCACAAATTTCGGTAATCACTTCTTCGCCATCACCGATGACAACCGCATCCATAAACCGCGCAACCGGCATCGGATTCGAGGCAGAGGGGCCACCGGCAATTACCAGCGGGCCTTTTTGCCGGTCTTTCCAGTGCAGCGGTATTCCGGCGAGGTCTAGAATGTTCAGGACGTTGGTGAAGGTCATTTCATAGGGCAGGGTTATAAATATTACATCGAATTCGCTCAGCGGCAGACCTGATTCAAGGCCATACAGCGGCAGACCTCGCCGTCGCAGCAGCGCTTCAAAGTCTGGCCATGGCGAAAACGCCCGTTCGGCAACGATATCGGGCCGGCGATTCAGGGTTTCGTAGAAAATCTTGATGGCCAGGTTTGACATGCCAAGTTCGTAAAGATCAGGAAAAACCAGGCAGGCACGCAATGCCGGCGCTGTTTTTGCCGGTGCCTGGTTGACTTCGCCGCCGAGGTAACGTGCTGGTTTTTCGATTTCGAGGAGTTCCCAGTGGGAGATGTTTTCTATTATATTTTTCATTTTTTCCGATTCGGTGTGTTTTGTTTATTAAGGGTGAATACCAGATCGAGGTCGCGCCCGGCAAATTCGGTGTCTGGTGATACTGCGCTTTCTGGGACTGCCAGAATTGTGGCGATTTCTTTCTGTAGATCGCTGAGCAGGCGGTCAGCCTCATCGCGTGTCATGTTCAGGCGATTGCCAAGCACGGCAAGACGGACTTTCTCGCCAGGGGACATTTTTTTTCGGGACGGAGCAACATTGCGCAGCAGTCTCAAATTATTTATCCAGCAATCTTTCTTCGGCCTGTTTGGCCTTTTTTGATGCGTAGGTATTGGTAGGATCAATGGCAAGCCCGGCGTTATAAGCGGCCAGAGCCGATGCATACTCGCCGCGACCGGCGTAGATGTCGCCAAGGTTGATGAAGGCGTCAACGTGGTTGGGCATCAGTTCTGTGGCGCGCTTGTAATTGAGAATCGCATGGTCAAGAAGACCGCGACGATGGTAGGCCACCCCCAGCTGGTAGTGCACTTTGCCGTTTTTGTCATCGATTCTTGATGCGGCTTCGAATTCTTTCAGTGACGCATCAAGTTGCCCTTCGAGCAGATAAAGCTCGCCAAGAGCTATCAAGACACGCACATCGCCCTTATCTTTGCTCTGATAGGCCCGAAAATGCCTGATGGCATCTTTGTTTTGCCCTTTTTTTTGTGCTATGCGCCCCAGAGCGAAACGTGCCTTCAGGTGAAACGGTTCATAGCGGGTGCAGAGGTTGAACATTTCGACTGCATCGTTTTCGCGATTCATGTCGAGCAGAAAAATTGCCAGATTGTAATAGGTCTCTGCATAGGACGGGGCAAGTTCGAGTGCGCGTTTCCAGCATCTGATCGCGTCATCGACCCGGCCTTTTTTGTAGTAGGCAAGACCGAGATTATGATGCGCATCAACAAACAACGGTTCCATTTTAAGGGTTTTCAGCAGATGTTTCTCGGCGGTATCGATTTTGCCGTATTGCCCGGCAAGAGTGCCATACATGTATTCGTCGAGAACCTTTTCTGATACTTCGCGTTTAAGTTTGCCGGTGACTACTTTTGCCTTAGGTAAAAGCTCTGAAACCGGAATGTTTTTAGTTGATTCCGAGAGTTTTACGCTTTTGCTGCTGCGGCGTTCGGTTTTATTGCGGCAACCAGTCTGAAAACTGACTACCGCGAGGGCAAGCAGAATGCAGACAAAAAGTCTGATGTGGCGGGTATTCAATGTTGCGCTCCTGATTCTATTTGTGCATTAACCGATCTATTTTAACACAGTGTTCTCTGCTTGCCAAGGCACGGCGGTTGACTGTTTCTGCCGACGAATATGAATTATCCGGTGATTGCCTGAATCAAGCAGGAAAATGTATTTTTCGGTTACCGCGATGTCTGATGGGCGACGAAGCCCGCTGCCGTCAGATGCCCGGTCAATGCAGGTCAGCCTGACCCCCTTTGGGGTGTAGAGGCCCATTTCGTTGGTGCTGTCATCGCAGACCAGAATAAGGCCATCAGGGTCCACCGCGACACCGGTCGGGGTCTTGAGGTGATCGACCATTTCGCCGATGAATGACCCGAGGCGGTCGAAGATCGCGATTCGCCCCTTGCCCCGGTCGGCAATGAAGATCTCGCCATGCTGGTTTACATCGACCTGGGTTGGGTCTTTAAGGTGCAGAAGGCTGAACCCGAAGCCGCCAACTTCAAAAAGACGTTCGCCGTTTGCAGAAATCTTCATAACCTTGTCGGCCCGCCCATCGACCAGCCAGATATTACTTTCGAAATCAACCTTGATACCACGGGGGCGGTCGAGCTGGTTGCGCCGGTTATCATCTTTAGGGAAAAGGTTGCCGCGGTAACTGCGGTAGGCGTCGAAAATGCAGGCCCGTCGATTGTTCTGGTCGGAAACATAAAAATTCGAAAAGCCGCCCGCAGCAACATCATACGGTTCATCTAGGCTGTCTTCACGCTCTTCGCTGCGGTCTCCGAACGAAAGACCAAAGCCACCGTGCACCGAAACCTGTCTGCCCTTGTCGGAAAGCCTGATAATACGGTCGTTGCCGGTGTCAGCCACGAGAATCTCGCTTCGGCTTGAGTCGAAGTCGATGCCCATAGGGTTGTTGAACTGTCGCTCGCCGTTTCCCCGACTGCCTGTTTCGCTTTCGGGAGTCATGGTGATATTAAAAAGCTCGACAATGCCGCTGCGCCCATTAACTTTGCCAGCCGGTATGGAAATTTTGTATGTTCCGGCTTTCATGGAACCAGGGCCCCAGAGCGGGTCAACCTGTTTGCGCCCGGCAACCGTTGACAAGATTGTCACACAGCCGTCTATGGGCAGATGAAACTTGAAATCGGCGCTGTCAGAGGCTATTGCCAGTTTCACCCACATTTTTTCTGTGTCTGGCTGGCTGAAGAGCGGGCCGGCCAGACTGAATACCAGAGCCAGAACTGCGGCAAAGGTAATTGGTTTATTCATGGGGTTTTACCTCGTGAAAAATTTGAATGAGCTGGCTGATTGCGTCAAGATTGCGTGGCCCGGGCCTGACAAAGATATCCTGATCGAGCGCCTTGATGCGGTTGTTTTTGACGGCCCTGATCGAAGCCCAGCCCGGGCGCTGGCGAATTTTGGCAAGATCGGGAAGCGGGTAGGCAACCAGAATTACCTCGGGATTGCCGCTTATTACCCCTTCACTGCTGACCACCGGAAAATCACCTGAGCCGGTGACGATATTGGTGCCACCGGCTCTGGCAATCAGTTCGCCGATAAAACTGCCCTGACCAGCAGCTTGGGCCGGGGTGTCCCAGATTTCGAAGTAGACGGCCACCGGCAAGGCGGCTTTTTTAAGATCCAGTTGCCGAAGCTTGGTTTCCCAGTCGCGAACAAAGACTTCGCCCTTCCCGGGTGCACCCAGCAGCCTGGCAAGTTCAGCAGCAACTGTTGGCAGGTGCTCAAGGCGCGTGGTGACAAAATTGATATATTTCAGACCCAGCTGCTGAAACAATGGTTCGTATTTGCGATGCATATTATTTGCGTCAACCAGCAGCGTTGGGCGCAACGAGACGATTCTTTCGATGTTCAGTTCGAGACCGCCAACCTTGGTAACAGCAGCTGCTTCGACCGGAAAATTGCAGAAATCCGAGACACCCACCACATCGGTGCCGAAGCCCAGCGAAAAAAGCAACTCGGTTTGCGATGGCACCAGCGCAATAATGCGATTCTCTGCGGCCGGCAGTGCCGAGAGACAGGTCAAAAATACCAGCATAAGATAAATAATTCGCCTGGGCATCAATCGTTACCTGCCTTTTTTCGTTTCTGATAAAACTGATGTCTGAGACGATTGTGTTCGTTAATCGTGCTCGAAAAATTATGGCCCCGCTTGCCATCTGAAACAAAGAAAAGATAGTCTGAAACCGCCGGGGCAGCTACTGCCGCCAAGGCAGATGTTCCGAAGTTGGCAATCGGTGTGGGGGGCAGACCTGGATACAGATAGGTATTGTATGGCGAATCAATTTTAAGGTCTTCGAAAAGAATACGGTTTTTATGTGAACCGAGAGCGTAGAGAACCGTTGCGCATGATTCAAGCTTCATCTGCCTGGTCAGACGGTTATAAAAAACCGAGGCAATGAGAGGGCGCTCGTCTGCCAGAGCCGCCTCTTCTTCAATTATCGAGGCAAGAATGCAGCCCTGGTATTGCGTTAATCCAGCGGGCAGGGGGGTAACGAAGATTCGGTCAATCTGATGTTTCATAAGGCGCAGCATGCGCTCAGCTGCCTGAGGGGCCGGAGTTGGCCTGTTAAAATAGTAGGTGTCAGGAAAAACAAGGCCTTCTGGAGCTGGAATCAGGTTCCAGGTGCTAAAAACTTTGCCGATCAGACCCGGGTCTGAGACTGCTTCGATGAATGCTGCTGCCGTGCAGATGCCAGATTCTTCAAGGATCGCTGCCACCTGTTTGATAGTCAGACCTTCGGGAATCGTCACGGAAACGGTTTGCAGACTGCCTCGCAGCAGTTTGAATATGACTTCGTTAAGAGTTTCGTTGCCTGAAAAACTATATTGCCCAGGTTTGAGGCGCTGGTCAACCGCGAGAAATCTGATATAAAGTCTGAATAACAGCGCGCTGCGCACAATGCTTTTTTCTTTTAGCAGGGTTGCAATCTGCCGTGTATTGACGCCGGGTTGCACAAAAAGCTCTGTCTTTTGGCCACTGGCTGGTGGGCTTGCCATTTCTGTGATCCAGAGGTAGGCTCCTGATGCGAAGCCAGCCAGGCCCAGAAAAGCAAAAAACACCACGAGAATCAAATATTTCAGGATTTTCACGGTGTTTCTCGGAAAGCTTATTCAGGTTTTTTCTTGAAGTTCAGTATGGTGTTGCGACTGTTGTCGAGAACGTAGATTTCTTCTGGGGATTTGGCAATAACACCTGTCGGGTAGAGAAAACTGCCGGGCTGGTTGCCAAAATCACCAAGTTTAGAGATGAATTTGCCGGTTGAAGAGAGAATAACCACCGGAACTTCGCCAAGGTCAAGGATGTATAGATTACCATCCTTGTCGATGTGCATGCCGGACGGCCCTTTCATTTCTTCGTATTCGCCCTTGTCTTTGAATTCAGCTACGAATTTACCTTCCATGTCAAGCTTAACAACGCGCCTGCCACCGAAATCAGAGATAAACAGAAAATTATCGTGAATCATGATGGAAGTCGGGAAAACCAAGGCTGCTTTGCCTGAGCCGCCGATAGTGGCAAGAAAATTGCCGCTCGCATCATATTTGTAGATTTCAGGGATTTTGGACATAATGACGTAAGCATCACCAGATCGGTCAATTGCTACGTCCATGGGGTATTTCATTTTGCTGGTAACCTTCATGTTAGGTGTACCAGCGGCGTCGAATCTGACAATTTTGTTGCCGCGCTGGTCGCAAACCCATATATCATCAGTCAGGTGATTAACACCCAGCCCGGCGACACTCTGCAGCTTATAGCCTTCACGACCAGATTCACCAGCAGTCATGATCGAATTACCATCAGTTGATAAAACCTGAATGCGAGTATTGCCGCCATCAGCAAGCACCAGATTGCCATTTTTGTTCAAATCAATATCTGTGGCGCTCAAAAACTCCCCGCGGTTCGATCCGGATTTTCCGAATTCCCGGTCATACTGAAACTTGTCAGGAACGCAACCAGTTGCAGAGGCAACCGCAAACAGCATCAGCAAAGCAGTCTTTTTATTGAGCATAGAAACCCCAAGTATCCATTTTGTAACTAGTTGATATAATAATGCAAAAAGAATTGTTTTGCAAAATATTTCTCTGGTGGTATAATCTAAGTGAGCTTATGAAAAAAATTAATTCAGGTTTTACTCTTATTGAATTGATGATTGTCATTGCCATTATTGGCATTCTGGCAGCCATTGCGTTGCCGCATTTTCAAAGGGTTCGTGATCGCGCCCGCGAAAGCAAATGTTTTGAATTCAGTTCTCTTCTAAGCCGTACGGCTGAGCTATATAACATCGAAAAGAAGCAGTACCCTGAATCAGTTGAAGATCTGGCTTCGCTCCTCAGTGGCGAACGCATGCCAATATGCCCCTCAAAAGGCAAGTATGAATGGGTAAAGGGCACCGAAGAGGGCCTGCCAAACGGCAAAAAGGTATTATGCACCGTTCATGGTTGTGCCAGCGCTACCTGGGGCGGTTGATTCTCAGGCAAAACGCCAGTTAAAATTCGCAACAAAAAAGCGGCCGTTTATCGGCCGCTTTTTTGTTGTTCTATTAACCTTTGTTCAGTTTTGAATGAGCTTTTCAATGCGGGTCAGAGGCAGCGAAAGATCAACATGACCGTCTTCAGCGGCCGGTTCGCTGCCATTGACCAGAAATTTAACCCTTGCTTTCGGGTCAAGTTCGGTCAGTGAATTTACCAGAGAATAAACAGCCAGAATCTGTTCGGTTGGCCCAAAAACCCTGAGATCAGCAAATTCCCGGCTTAGATCGACAATAAAAGTGCCTGAATCGAAGTACAAACCCCGCAGTTTAATTTCACGGGGCAGCAGCTGATACATTGTTCCGGTAACGGGCCCTTCGAGAAGGGTTTCAATGATCTGACGTGCCTGGGCGATTAGCATGGTTTTCTTGCGCACCCGGCGCAACTCTGAAGTCAGAAGATCCTTTCCCTTAACTCCGAAATAGATGCGCAGATCCTGGGCCTCTTCTTGCGGAATCAACTCATTGGCAGCGGCGAGATCGTCGTTGATGGCAGCCGAAGCGCCTTCTGGGGCAGCCTGGGCAGTGGTTGTCTCTTTCCCGCTGCTGATTTCGGGCAGAATTTTTCTGACGAACAGAAAATAGCCTGAAACAATCAGCCCAAGAATGATGAAACCCATAAGAATGAAGAGAATCTTTTCCTGATTATGTCTCGATGGTTTTTTTGCGGCCATTTCAGTCTCCCCGGGGCAACCCCGTTATTTAATTACGATACCGTTGAAGAAATCAACGACAGCGTTGGCAATCGATTGAGCAACCGCCTGTTGATACTTGTCGCTGATCAGGTTTTTACCTTCGGTTTTATCTGATAACATGCCAACTTCAACCATTACCGCCGGGTTCATGATGAATTTGAGCGGCAGCAGCGGCAAAGCCTTCACTCCGCGACTATCGACCCTCAGGTGCTGCACCAGTCGCTCATTCACCTTTTTGGCCACAAACATTGCCAGGTCAAACCTGGTGCTGCGCAGCCATTCGGAAAATGCGGCATCATGCTGGGCACCCTGCGCGTCTTTGTTCACAAAATAGCCTTCCGGGGCAAAGTAATAACAGGCAACCCCTGCTTTTAAAGGATCGGCTGAACCACTGGTGTGCAGAGAAATGTAAAGATCGCCACCATGCCGGTTTGCAAAGCTGACGCGCTGCGATTGCGGCAGGTCAACGTCGGAGGTTCTGGTCATAACCGCCTTGAAGCCAATCTCTTCGAGCCTTGATTTAAGGTGCCTGGCAACCGCGAGGTTGACCTGCTTTTCTTCGGGGCGCCCTGAAAAGACGAAGCCATTGTCACTGCCGCCATGACCCGGGTCGATGACCACAGTGCGACCGGCAAATGATTCGTCATTAAGCTTTGCCGAAACAACTTCAATGTTAATTTCCGGAGCTGATTCGGCCTTTGGGGCTGCGGCAACTGCCGGAACTGCCGGAACCGCCGGAACTGTTTTTGTAACGACCGGTGACGAACTTGCTGCGGTCAGCTGCGCCGGGGCAGTGGCAATCAGAGCTGTGGCGGTGGCGACCGGCAGCAGGTTCGGAGGGCACGGAATACTGACGATCATGCGGAATGGCGTGGCGACCGTTTCAATCGTTGGCGCTTTTTCTTTCTGGGGGAGAACAAAATTCAGAATCAGCCCTTTGCGGTCAGCGCCACTGTTAATTTCAAGGCGGTTGACATCGCGGCCGCCCGGGTTGGTGCGCTTGGTTGGGATAAGGTTTCGACACCCGACAATCGTCAGACGGTAGGTTCCATCTTTGAACTCGGTGCGATAGGTCACCGGAGCACTGAATTCAAGAACCACACGGGTGTGATCTTCTCTTGAGCTGTGCCTGAGGGCAAGAAGCACCGCTTCGGAAGAATCTTCGACCGAAATGACCGGTGGCTTTTCCTGCTGAGTTTGAGGCTGCATCGGTTGGGCAAAAGGCACTGGAGTCGGCACCGGCGCGGGTGTCTGGGCAATCGGAACCATTATTGCCGGTGGCGACTGACGTTCTGGGGTGGTACTCTGCATGGAATTTGGCGGTATGACCGGAACAACATTGGTCGTCCCTTGAAAGAGTCTTTGCAGGGCGGCAGCGGGTACCATGATCTGTCCATCCTGCATTCTGGGAGCTGCCGGTAGAGCTACTTCCTTGTCATCCACCAGAGCAATCGGATCGTTGAGGCGTAGTTTGACTGATTTAAGGCCTTTGCGCATTACCAGCATTTTCTGAACTGGAAACCATAAATGCGCAATTCCCTGCGATTCGGCGAAGCTTCGGGCGCTGATGTAACCATCCTGAGCCGTGGCTATGATGGTCATGCCGAAAAAGAAAAGAAGCATACCGGCTAAACTCAGTTTCTGAGCAGAACGAATAGTATTAAAAGACATCAGAAGCGGCCTCCAAGTTCACGTTCCGTATCACGCTTTGCATCGTTTTTGGCGATTGAATCACGCTTGTCGTATTTGGTTTTGCCTTTTACGAGAGCTATTTCAACCTTAACCTTGCCTTCTTTAAAATAGATTCTCAATGGCACAATGCTCATTCCAGAAGTCTTGACCTTGTAACCCCATTTGATAATTTCTTTTTTGTGCGCCAGCAGTCGCCTTTTGCGTTCTGGTTCATGATCTAGCCGGTTCGAAAAAGAGTTTGAACCGATGTGCATATCATAAAGCCACAACTGGCCATCGACTTCTTCGGCATAAGAATCTTTGAGGTTGACTCTACCTTCGCGACAGGGGCGTAACTCAGAACCGACCAGTGAAATTCCTGCCTCGAGTTTTTCGATGATGAAATAATCAAAGTGCGCTTTGCGGTTCGCCGCAATCACCTTGACGCCTTCAGCGGAATGTTTTTTTGAATTCAATCAGGTCACCTGCTTTCACGCCCGGGCCGAATTCGCGTCTGATAAGCGCCCAGCTAGTGTTTTTATAAACTTTGGTAAGAAGAAGATCGGCTGAAGGCCGGTCAGGAGCTCTGCCGATCTGTTTGCCGTCATCAGGGTCGAGCAGCGGTTCGCCTGCATTGAAGGCCCGCAGATCAAGGCTGTATTCATCAGAAAGATTCAGGCCTTCTTCCAGGCCCATGTTGATGATTACCTGACCGTTCAACCTTTTGACAACTTTGCCAGGTGCCGAAACTTCGTGATTAGAGCTGATTACAAATTTTTCGGCAAGGGCTGCAAACTCTGGTTCAGCAGCAAAACGATGGCGTTGTTCGGCAATCAATGGCAATGCAACATAGCCCATATCGACTTGCAGCATCCGTTCAATACCTTCCTTGAAATGTTCAATACCAACATCGCGTTTGCTGATCAGGTCTCGATAAAACTTGATGCTCGCCTGATGCTCGCCTTTATCCCAGAGGATTCTGGCCAGTTGCACCAGATATTTGTGATTGCCGGGGTAGAGATCAACCGCCGTACGAATTTCGACCTCGGCGCCATCCCAGTGGCCCTTGTCGAGCAGATTTAAACCGCGCTCGAAGGCTTCGCGGGCCTCTTTGGTCTTTTGCGAGACGCGCAGCATCTGGGTGTAGGCCGGGTACTCGTTGTTCTGAACTTTCAGGGCATCCCGACGGTTTTTTATCAGCTTGTTCAGGCGCTCGACTTCTTCCCAGTGGAAGATGGCATCTTCGAGACGCCCCTGTTCGTGATAAAGCTTGCCAAGCCAGTAATGCGCCTTGAGAAGGTTGGGTTCCTGACGCAGGGCTTCAATAAAGCTATCTTCGGCTTTGTTGAAATTGCCGTAACGATAATGACTGTAACCCTCTTCATAGGCATTCAGAGCACTGTCGTATGAACCCGGTGCCGAAAAAGCACGCAGACGTTCGGGGGTAGGAGTCTGCAGGGGCGCAGCGGTCAGTGGGGTGCCCAAGGCTATCAGCAGCCATATAGCTGCCGCCCCTCGGGTTTGCATATTGTTCAGCATGCCAGGCATCTCCGTCTGATGAAAAGGTTTACCATCAAACTTATCGGCATAAATTGGGCGGTGTCTGAGTGCCGCTTCAGTCTCCGGAAAGATATTGCAGCGGGTTTATGTAACGGCCGGCTACTGCCACCGAAAAATGCAGATGCGGGCCGGTCGCACGACCGGATGACCCCACCGTGCCGAGCAATTGCCCGGGCCTGACCTTGTCGCCCTTGCGGCAACTGATTTTGTTAAGATGCCCAAAATAAAGAACCTTGCCAGCGCGGGTTTTAATCTTGACCATTCTGCCCATAAGGCCTGCGCGGCCGGCGCTGACAACTATGCCATCAGCTGGAGAAAGAATGCCTGTGCCCTTTCTGGCCCTGATATCGATGCCATTGTGAAAGGAATGGCGACGGGTTACCGGGTGACGACGCATGCCATAACCAGAAGAAATAGAACCGCTGACCGGCCAGAGCTTTTTGCTCTGGCTCTGCACGCTGGTAACTTTGACGATGCGAAAAGATTTTTTGCCTGCTGGTTCTTCAATATCGCTTATGCAGGCACCAATGAATTGTTGCAGATGCGCCAGTTGCTGGCTGGCATCGGCGAGCAGTTCGCGGCAGACAGTGAATGGTTTGACCGACTCTTTTTCTGGCAGAATCAGATCACCAGTCAGATGCAGTTCGCTGCAGCTTTGCACTGGAACGTTCCATTGCAGGAGCAGCAGGCCGAGAACCATAAGGGAAAAACGTACGTACGAAGACAGTTTTGTGTGTCGTTTCTGAGTCATCAGGCTTTAATCGTTGCTTTTACTGGCCGAACCCTTGTAATTAGGGTTGATCAGGCTGAGAAATTCACGATTGTCTTTGGTCTGTGAGATACCCTTGACGAGCATTTCCACGACTTCCTGGGAACTCTTGTCTTCGAAGGCCCGGCGAAGAATAATAACCTTTTTGAGGTCTTCGGCATCCATGAGCAATTCTTCTTTGCGGGTGCCAGACATCTTGACATCAATGCACGGGAAGATGCGCTTGTTGAAAAGTTTGCGGTCAAGGTGAAGTTCCATGTTGCCGGTGCCCTTGAATTCTTCAAAAATAACTTCGTCCATTTTGGAACCGGTATCGATAAGGGCTGTTGCAATAACCGTCAGACTGCCGCCATGTTCAATTTTTCGGGCGGCGCCAAGAAATCTCTTGGGTTTGTGGAGCGCGAACGGGTTAACGCCACCAGAAAGCGTCTGCCCGGCAGAAGGCATGGAAATGTTGTAGGCCCTTGCCAGTCGGGTGATTGAATCGAGAAGAATAACCACGTCCCGGCCAAGTTCTACGTGGCGCTTGGCTTTTTCGAGCAGCAGTTCAGAAACCTTGATATGGTTTGTGATATGTTCGTCAAAGGTGGAAGCCTGCACTTCGGCATCGACCGAGCGGCGCATGTCAGTAACTTCTTCGGGGCGCTCGTCGATAAGCAGAATAAGCATCAGCACTTCAGGATGATTGGCAATAATCGCGTTCGCAAGCTGCTTGAGCAATGTTGTTTTGCCGGCCTTGGGCGGAGCGACGATCAGGCCGCGCTGGCCCTTGCCGATCGGGCAGACCAGGTCAAAAACGCGGGTCGAAATGTCTTCTTCGCTGGTTTCAAGTCTGAAGCGGTCAGTCGGGAAAACAGGAATGCCGTCTTCAAAGCTGACGCGCTGTCGCAGCCGTTCAAGACCAACACCGTTAACTGCTTCAATGCGCAGCAGCGCGTGATAGCTTTCGTCGTCTTTGGGGAGCCGAACCTGAGCAACGATGGTGTCGCCGCACAGCAGCCCATAACGTTTAATCTGCGAGGGAGAAACGTAAACGTCATCATCATTCTGAACATAGCTTCTGGTTCTGATAAAACCAAAGCCTTCGGGCAAAATTTCAAGAACGCCTTCTGAAAGGGTAAGCCCTTCAGCGGCCAGCTGCTCTTTCAGGATCGCACGAATGAGATCCTGCTTTCTCATTTTTTCAGCACCCTCGATGTTCATTGCTTTTGAGACGGCCTTCAGATTTTTAATTGGCTCATCACAAAGCTGCAGATAAGTGAATATAGGATTTTCCACAATTGCTATCCTTTCGCGCAGTTACCGAGAAAATACCGGGAATCCGGTTGTTTAGCGAGGTCTTACCGGTGGCACCAGAGATTTTGAAAGTTGTGAGAACAATACATCGCCAATGCCGATCTGCATTGTTTTTGATCTTTCTTCGTCAAGCATGTCAGAAAAAATTTCCTCAGCTTGACCACCATGCACCAGCCCGGTTTTTTTAACAGTTTTTCGCATTTCTTTAAGCATCTGGTTCATAAAGATCGATTCGAAATCATTGCAGGCCTGTTTGAGCTTCTCGAGTTCTTTTTTCTTGGCTTCGGGAAGTTCTTTGCTGCGATTATTCACAAGATTCGGACCGATTGAAAAACTTTTCATGAATGATACCCCATTTCGCTTCTGACTTTCTTAAAGCTAGCCATTGCTTGATTTAAAGCAGATCGCCCGGAATCACGATGACTGCCAGATTCTTCGACCGCGACGTTAACCGTCTGGTTGGCCCCATTTAAGGCCTGATCATGATTGCCTGTTCTGGCAGGCTTGTTTTCTTCAACCGAAATTGATGCAACCGTCAAGGGAGCAACCTCACGCGGGGATTACCTGTCTGCTGTAAAAAATCAGAACGATGGGGGTACTAATACCATACCCTGATCTTAAATAGCAAGAAAAACCCGCAAATATTTTGCAGAAAATTAACCTTTCTACATTATTTTAAGCTCACCATGAAGGGCACCGGCTGCATTGATGGCCTGAAAAATCGCGATCAGATCTCTGGGTGTAGCACCAACAGCATTCAAAGCCGCAACCAGGTCATCGACGGTGGTCTCGCCCTGAACAGCAACCATGCTGGCCTGGGTTTGATTGCGGGCGGCGGCATTGCCGGCCTGAGTCTGGTCATCGACCGCTATTTTTATGCCATTGTGGGAAATGACCACCCGGCTGATTCGGACGTTATTGCCTACGATGACAGTTCCGGTGCGTTCGTTGATCACTACGCGGTTGGGTTCATCGATCTCGAGGGTCAGGTTATCGATGTTGGCCGCAAAGCTGACCGGGTCTTCAGACAGACTGCTTGGCACTCTGATTTCAATCTGGCCGGGATTACTGATATGTGCCCACCCGGCGCCATAACGCCGATCAATGGCTTCTTTGACCTTGCGGGTCAGAATTGAATCTTTTTCCTGCAGCAGAATGCTGAATTTGCCGCTTCTGGCAAACTGATCTTCAACGCCTCTTTCCATGATGGCACCCTTGGGAATGGCGCCGACCGTGAGATGGTTCTTTTGCCCCGACCGGGCCGCTGCGCCGCCTTGAGCACTTTCAAAGCCACCGATCGAAATCTGGCCCTGAGCAACGGCGTAAACCTGCCCATCGCCGCCCTTGAGAAGCGTTGGCAGCAGAACACCGCCCTGCAGGCTTTTGGCGTCACCCATCGAACTGATGGTAATATCGAGCGCTTCACCGGGGCGGCCGTATGAGGGCAGCATGCCGGTAACTATTACTGCTGCTGAGTTCTTGCTGACAATCTGCTGGGCATTGATTTCCATGCCCATATTCTGCAGCATGCCACGCATCATTTCAATGCTCATGGCGCTCTTGTCGCCAGTGCCATTCAGGCCAGTCACAAGACCGTAACCAATTACCTGGTATTCACGGTTGCCGCTCATGCGTGAAATATCCTTGATTCTTACCTGGGCCTGGCCATAAACCGCCGGCATCGACGGCGAAGCCAGCAGCAATATTGCCGCGCAGCAAGAGGTAAAAACTCTGATAACTGATGACCGGTTTGCTTCCATGCTTGTGTTCTTCCTGTTTTAATTGTCTGAAAAAATCAGGCTCCATTAGTACTATCGGCAGAACTCTGTGCAAACTTTATCTCAGTTGTTATTCGCAAGTTTGAGATTGCTTTCAATTTCTGCGGCCAGAGAATGTTTCTGCTGGTTTTTTGCCAGCACCAGCGCCCGATGTAATATGCCAGCCGCCTCATTTTTCTGACCATTTTCGAGATAGCCGGCTGCCAGAATCTGCATCAGCCATGGGTCGTTAAAATCGCTCAACTGGCAGGCAGTGGTCGCCGCCGAGATGATTTCGTCGGCCGATAAGGCTATGTTACCTGCAAAATGCAAGCCAAAGAGTCGGGAAAAAGCATCAATGTGCCCAAGTTTGCCGGCTTTGCGATAGTAATCGGCTGCCTCGCCAAACTGCCGAAATTTTTCGCTGGCCAGCCCAAGGCTATAAACTGGCAGCGGCGAATCTGGAAACAACCCCGCAACTTTTAAAAAAGCTGCCTGCGCTGCTGCGAAATTCTGCATCTGCATCAGACAGTTGCCCTCGCCAATCTGCAACAGCAGATCGCCTGGGCAGGCCTGCGCCGCCTGCTGATAAACCTGTATCGCCCTGTCGTATTGCCCCTGTTTAAAATGTAGGTTGGCAAGATTCCGCCAGGCCTGCGCCATGCCGGGGTCGATGCTGGTGGCCAGTTGATAAAACTGCATGGCCTGCTGCGCTTCGGCCGGGTTGGCAGCATGCAGCAGCCCAAGATTGTAGGCCGCTCTTGCAAATTCGGGGGCAATGGCAAGCGCCTGCAAAAACAGTTTTTCGGCTTCGGCGTTATTTTGAGAAGCAAATTGCAGCAGACCATAGTTATTAAGGGCGTCAATGTTAAAAGGGTTCAGCGCCAGAGAGTCTTTGAAATTTTTCCCGGCACGCGGTGGGTCGCCACGACACAGCATCGCCAGGCGATGCCGGGTTGCCCAGCACCAGGGTTGCCGGGCGGCGGCGGCCTGAGTCATGACGATACAGTTCTCAAGGTTGTGCCCCTCGTTGAGCCTGGCAAGTTCAGCTTTGAGCTTTTTCAAAAGCAGCTGATTGCCGGGTTGCAGCGTAAAAGGTTGCTGGCTCATGCTTTCGATGATGTGTTGTTGGTTGTCGATGGCATCCTGACTGGTAAAACCAAGAATAACCTGCATTTCGTCGAACGACGGAAACTGCAACGGCATTGCTTTTGATTTGGGCAGTGCGGTGCTTAGAGCAGAAAATATGGTTCTGGCGGCGAGATAATGACCTTTGAGCGTCAGGTGCACATGATCGTAGATGAGATCGCGGCCGATTATGCCGGTCTCGCTTTCTTCGATAAAGGCTTTTTCAATGTCAACCGCTGTGACTCGATTGATGCTGGCGAATGCCGCCGCCAAGTCGTTGAACTGCCCGGTCGTTCTCACTCTGAAACAATCATTCTCAAGCGCTTCCTTGAAACTGTTGATGGCTTTTTGCCGGTCGCCCATGCCCAGGGCGGCTTTGCCTTCAAGATAGCTCAGCAACGCGTGCCCGGTCAGGCGCTTTTTTAATGGTTCAAGCTGTTCTAAGGCTTTCTGATATGCGCCATTATCAATCTGAGCGCTTATTGTGGCGATCAGAGCGCGATCCGGTTCGTGCAGGTTTCTTTCGTCAGATGCAAAAGGCGGGCAATCCAGCTGATTGACCGGAACCCGGCACCAGATAACCGGAACTCCAGCTTTCCGGGCGTCGGTGAATATGTCTTGGAGGTTGGCCAGCCAGTTGTTCAGACAGACATCGATGGCGGCGCTGCCCGGCAAAATCAGGTTCTGCAGAAACATTTCAAGCCCTTTCCAGCCAGATGCAAGGCTTGGGGGCAAACGATCGCCTTTAAGAACCTGAATCAGGCGCAGCGAAGACGCCCAGATGCCGACCTGGGCAGCGGTTCGGCTCGCTGCAAGCCCTGATATGCCCGCCGGACCATAAGGCCCGATAAATTCATTGTGCCCGGCGAAAACTATTATGAGATCAGGCTGCAAGCCGGTTATTTCATGGGCGAATTCACGCAAAACCCAGCTGTTGATGGCTGGAATGCCAGTGTTGATGACCTCAGCGATCTTTGTCGGGCTGCCCTGATTGAGTGCTGCCTCAAGCTGCCGCGCCAATGAAAAGTCAGCAAGCTGCTCGCCCCGGGCCGCTGATTCGCCGAGTAAAAAAATGCGCAGCCGGCCCGCCGGTTTGCTGGCTGGCATTATTTCGGGCAATGGCCTGCGTGCCAGTCTGCCTGGAAAAAAACGCTTGCTCGCCTGATAGTTGGTGTGCAGATATTCGACCCCATCGCTGCCTTTGTCTTTGCAGAAAAGGTTGGTCGGGTAGCCGGCTCCGGCGAGAGTTGCCAGTAACTCAAGGGTTGCCAGAAAAATTGCCGGAATCACCAGAGCTATCAGAAAAAGTTTGACCGGCAGCCTCAGCAGTTTCAGCGTGACTTTCATGGCATCTGACTCAGAAAATAGTATACATGAATGGCCCGAGCGCCGAAGACTGAGCCAGTGTCAGAAGAATGCCCAGCGCCAGCAATGCAATGACGATCGGAAAAAGCCACCATTGTTTTTTTATCCAGAGGAAGCGTAATAATTCGTGTATCGATGCCAGTTTCGAGGTTCCGTTCAGATTATTCATTTTTTTCTCTCAGAATTGCTCGTTCAAATTGCCGGCAGATTCTTCGGGTTGCTCACGGTAGGTGCTGCTGCCGCTCTCAAACTTGAGTTTCAGCGGGGCACGCCCCGTCATTCTCAACAGCATGCCAATCGGAAAAATCGCCAGAAAGTAGAGTAGCCCAAGAATCAGTCGGGTGTTCACCCAGCCAAGGGCGTAACCAAACATTGACCAGACACGGCATGGCCAGAACAACAGCCCGGGCCGAACAAGTGCCGGAAAAACCAGCAACGCGGCGGCACATGCCGCTCCAATTCGTGTCGAGAGTTGCAGATGCCATGGCCAGAGCGCGAGCAACAGCATGACTGCGCCGACCAGCAGGCCGAAGTTTCGTAATTCTTTATCTGTGATGGTCGTATTTTTCATTTTCAATCAGGTGCGAATTCTTCAAGCCCAAGCCGGTCTTTGATTCCGGGGGGCTGGTTTTCTTTGCGCAGGTAGTAGTTTTCGAGAACCAGGCTGTCCATTTCGGTGCGCATAAAACATTTGTAGGCGTCGAGAGGCGTGCAGACTATCGGTTCACCTCTGACATTGAACGAGGTGTTGACGATGACGCCGCAGCCGGTTTTTTTTTCGAAAGCTTGTATCATCGCGTGGTAACGGGGGTTAGTTTCCCTGTGCACGCTCTGGATACGTGCCGAGCCATCAACATGCGTGATGGCAGGGATATCTGATTTTGGCACATTCAGCAGCTGCATGCCGGTCAGTTTTTTTTCGGCCTCAGAAAGAGGGCGCAGATGCTGGTCGTTAACCTGGGCAGTCAGCAGCATGTATGGGGTATCGGTCTGCATGGCAAAATAATCGCTCAGGCGCTCACGCAGAACCGAAGGCGCAAATGGCCTGAATGATTCGCGAAACTTGATTTTCAGGTTCATGACACGCTGCATTTTTTCGGATCTGGCGTCGCCGATGATGCTGCGTGCGCCTAATGCCCGCGGGCCAAATTCCATGCGGCCCGAAAACCAGCCAATGACCTTTTCGGCCGACAGGTCGCTGGCGGTGGTTTCATACAATTGCTCATCTTCACAATAAGAGGCTGTGAGCCCATGCTTGTCAAGAAACTGCCTGATCTCATCGTTCGAGAACGATGGCCCCAGGTAGCAGCCCTGCATCAGATCTTTGCCCTCGGGTTGCCGTGGCTGATTGCAGTGCTCGTGCCAGACCCCAAGGGCGGCTCCGAGCGCCCCGCCGGCATCGCCGGCTGCCGGTTGAATCCAGAGCGAGGCAAAGGGGCCTTCTCTGAGCAGGCGACCGTTGGCGACACAGTTCAGGGCAACGCCGCCCGCGAGGCAGAGATTCCGGTTGCCGGTTTCCTTTTGCAGGCTTACTGCCAGCCGCATGATGATTTCTTCGGTCACATCCTGAATAGAACGGGCCAGATCCATTATGCGTGGGGTTACGGGTTCAGAAGCCTGGCGTGGCGGCCCATCAAACAAATGGTGAAAGGCAGCAGTGGTCATTGTCAGACCAGTGCAGTAGTTGAAATACTTCATGTTGAGCCGAAAAGTGCCATCTGCCTTGAGATCAAGCAGGTTATCGAGAATTTTTTGCCGATAGACGGGTTTTCCGTAGGGCGCCAGGCCCATGAGCTTGTATTCACCGCTGTTGACTTTAAAGCCGGTATAATAGGTGAACGCCGAATAAAGAAGCCCGAGAGAGTGGGGGAACCGAATTTCCCATAACTGCTGCAGCCGGTTGCTATTTCCCTGCCAGGCCGTGGTCGTAGACCATTCTCCGACCCCATCGATGCAGAGAACCGCCGCATCGGCATAGGGTGACGCAAAAAAGGCTGAGGCCGCGTGTGAGCGATGATGGCTATAAAAATAGGTGTTTTCGGGCTGGCCGCCGAATTCTTCATGAAGAATGCCGGCTATTTCTGACTTCATGAACAATTTGCCCTTCAGCCAGACCGGGATTGCCTGAAAAAAAGACGGTAAGCCGGCTGGTGCAAAGCTCAGGTAGGTTTTGAGCAGCCGTTCAAACTTGACAAAGGGCTTTTCGTAAAACACCAGTGCATTTATCTGGCTGATATCAATTTCGGCTTCCGCAAGGCAGAAGCGAATAGCGTTACGTGGAAACTCGCTGTCATGCTTGATGCGGGTGAACCGTTCTTCCTGGGCAGCCGCAATTACCCGACCATCCTGCACCAGGCAGGCTGCGGAATCGTGGTAGAAGGCTGAAATTCCAAGAATATACATTTTGCACCAGCCGTGAATTTTTCAGAGTGTACCAGATTCTGTAACGGGTTTTCAATGCCCCGGGTGCATATTCTTGTGCAAAAAAAAAGAAAAACGGCAGGGGCACCAGTGAATTGTGCCCCTGCCGTCAGCTGCAGGTATGAACTAGAAAATCACATCAAAGAACTTGGTGATCAGGCCCTGGCGGTTTGCACGCCCAACAGAGCCACGCCCGTCAAACTTGATCTGGGCATCTGCCAGCAGTTTTGAATTGATACTGTTGGTTGAGTCAACGTCTTTTGGCCGGGCGACCCCGCGCACTCTCATAATCTGGTTTTCTTTGTTGACCATGATCGAGCGACTGCCTTCAACGAGAAGGTTGCCGTTCGGCAATACTTCAAGAACGCTTGCAGTAATGGTGCCGGTTAATTTGCCCGAGCGGGTAGTGGTGCCAGTACCATCGAATTTGTTACTTAGCTGCTGATTGCCGACAAATTGGTTGAGAATATTTTTGAAAAACGGAATTCTTGGAGCTGTGCTGATCTCTGTGTTACTGTCTTTGCTCGTGTTGGTAGTTGCTTTTGACTGAGCATTCGATTCTTCAGAGATCACTATGGTAACGATATCACCTGGGTTAAAGTCTCGACCACCGCGGTTCGAGTAAAGATCATTGCCGGATAACCAGAGAGAGGCTGCGTTTGCCGGCAATGAAATTAAAACGATGAAAGTCATCATGGCCAGCAGTTTAATTCTTTGCATATTCAACAGTGCCTTTCTCGGTTACAACGCCTTTGATGCGCCGCTTGTTCTGCATGTTTATCAGAGTGATTTCATCGCCAGGATTGCCGCCACTCACGGCTTTGGCTGGTATTTTCAGCGACAGAGTACCTGTCTTGACCTGAAAATCAACATTGGCACCGGGCTTAACCAGCATGGCTGCCCGCTCGACCGCTCTGGCCTGGGTTGAGGCAACCCGGTGAACCATTTCGGTTGGCGGTTCGACAGGTTTGGTCGCTATATCACTGTTGCGAAGAACTGTGCCGGCCGATTTGAAGCGCCCGAGGCTTTTTCCGAGAGCTTCTGAATAACTGAGTGGCAGGTTGGCCTGGTCGCTTTTGATGGTAACCTTCTGCGGTTTGATCAGATCTTCAGATATGACTTCGCCAGGTCTGGCCAGTCTGGTGAACTGGGCTGCTTCAACACTGCGGCTGACTTTGACCTGAATCAGCTGTCTGAATGGCCCGCCATCTGTTTCAGCGGTCAGGGCAAAAAGCTTCATGCCGAGTATATTGTCTGAAGAAGTATTTAGATCCCAGTTGCTGGCATTGCCGGGCAAAATCAGAGTTGATGGCACCCTTGAAACATCGATGTCGAGGGCTTCGCTGGATTTTCCCTGGCAAAGTTCGATAATTCTGGCTTTGACATCTGAGCCTTTCAGCAAAGCGCCATTTCTTTTAATGGTGACGCGATCAGGCATCACTACGTTTCTCGAAAGGACACCAAGCTTTTTCTGTAGAGTCTGCCGATCGATAATCAGTTCGCCAAGCGGATTTGGAATGTAGCCGATTTTGATGGCCGCCAGCTCTTCTTTAAGCTGGCTGTCGATGTCGTTTTTAATAAGGCTGTCAGCTTTGATTTCGCCGCTTTTAACCAGAACGTTGGCTTTGAATTCGGTAGCATCAGCAACTCTTCGGGCTGCCGAAATTTCTGCATCAGCCGGCAGACAGGTGCCAAGCCCGATGAGACTGCCAAGAACAAGTGTGGCTATGCTTTTTTTCATTCGGTTACCCACGATAAGTTATCCTATCTGCGCAGATTGTTGGCTATCTGCAGCATGGTATCTGAGGTCTGAATGGTCTTGGAATTCGCTTCGTAGGCACGCTGAGCCACGATCATGTTGACCATTTCTTCAACAACTTTAACGTTCGACATTTCAACGAATCCCTGGGCGATTTCACCGAATTCCTGAGTGCCAGGAAGCCCGACAACCGGGTCACCGGAACTGCCGCTCGGAATATTGAGGTTTCGCCCGATGGCTTTGAGGCCGGCGGGATTGATGAAGTCTGCCAGCTCAATCTGGCCAAGAACTTCAAGGTCTACCTGGTTCGGCAGTTTGGCGGCAATGATACCTGACGAGGTAATGTTTAGGCCAAGTGCATCCTGGGGTATGGTGAAGCCAGGCAAAACCGTGTAACCATCAGAGGTTACTACGGTGCCGTTCTCAGAAAGCTTCCAGGCGCCATCTCGGGTATAGGCCGTGTCGCCGTTGGGCAGCTGAACTTGAAAAAAGCCTTCGCCCTCGATGACAACGTCGAGCGGTTGTTCAGTCTGCTGAAATTCGCCCTGACTGAACATGCGCTGGGTAGCAACCGGTCTGACACCATGCCCGAGCTGAATGCCTACCGGGTATGTGTTGTCGGTCGAGATCGGCGCACCAGGTTCGGCGATCGTCTGATACATCAGATCCTGAAAGTCGACCCGGCTTTTCTTGAAACCTGTGGTTGTAACGTTCGAAAGGTTGTTCGAAACCACCGCGATGTTGGTTTCCTGGCCTTTCATGCCGGTAGATGCCGACCACAATGCTCTCATCATAGGCTCATACCCTCCGGTTCTTTCAGATTATCCGTCAGCGTCTGGTGGCGCCAACTGAATTAATGGCCTTGTCAAGCAGACCATCGTGCGATTGAATTACTTTTGAATTGGCTTCGTAGGCCCGCGAAACTTCGATCATCCTGACCATCTCTTCAACAACGCTGAAATTTGGTTTTTCGATGTATCCCTGTTTAAAGTTGGTTTCGGCCCGGGCAACCTCGCCGTAGGCCCTGACAAACTTGTTGTCACCATCTTTTCTGAATGCCTTGCGATCAGATGCCATGCCTGATACCAGTCGATACTGGGCCACGCCATCGACGAGAACCCGACCTTCCCGGTCGATCATCACCTTCTGACCTTGCCCAACCTGCACCCTTAAAAGGTCGGCGCCGCGGCTGCCGTCTTCATTGAGCAGGTTCGTCTGATTTTCAAGGTTTACTGGCTCAGCTTCGCCCATGATATAGTCACCACTCATATTGGTGAGAAAACCATCCTGATTGATGGTAAAGATGCCGTCGCGGCTGAATCTGATGCCTTTGGGCGCGTCAACCACAAAAAATGCTTTTTCGTTTTCAAGGGCAACATCTAGGTTGTTTCCGGTGTAATCAAAAGCCCCGGCCTTGAAATTGGTGAACGACTCGTCGAGAATTACCCCGGTGCCCAGTTCGCCAATCTTCGGGTATTTATAAAAGGGCCGCGGCGGGTATAGCTGGCCGTCATTAACCTTGCGCAGTTCCATGGTGGGAAGTTCCTTGAAAATGCCCTGATCCTGCTTAAACCCACAGGTGTCAACGTTGGCGAGATTGTTGGCTACCATGTCCTGTCTTACAATTTCGCATAACATCGAAGAGGAAGCTGTGTAAATTCCGCGAATCATTTGCTGCCTCCATCGTAAAGAATGCTGCCACAATCATCAGCGGGCGAACAGTTGCCGATCATTTTCAACACTTCAGCTCCAATCGGATTGCCTCCGTAGGCCAGTTCATGAGCCAGGTGCGCGTGCAGACATTTGACCCCACGAAAATCGCGACTGCCTGCAACCGTCGTTTCGCCGAGAACTTCACGAATGTGTTCGGGTAATTCACCCGGATAAACCTTTTCGGCCATTTCGACTCTGATGGCAGCTATCTCGACCTGACCACTCAGAAACTTGTCTCTGAAATCTGCATCTTCTTCAAGCCGGGCCGAAAAGCTTCTGACGTAACCCTGCTGTTCAAGCACTGCTACCAACTGTTTCAATCTTGGGCATACCAGCCAGATAAATGCGGGAAAAGGCTTCCAGATGCCGTCTTCAAGAAAGACCGGTTCAGCTACAAGCACCTGCGGGCTGCCATCCGGGCATCTGGTTTTGACCAGAAAGGGCGTTCGCGGCTCTCTGCCAAGCAGTTTGACCGCATTCTGATACTCTTTGCCCGTTGCTTCTGAATTAATGTTTGCCAAAATTACACCTTCCCTAATTGAATTATCGGCAGAAATTCTGCCCGACATTAGGGTTTTGATTTTTTTTATTGTTCAGAAAGACAATCGGCAATCTGCGCCTCATTCTTGAGTAATTAAATTTAAATCTTCGCCAGTTGTATCAGGGTTAGCACCGCCAGGGTGGTTGGCAGATTCAAAAAAATCATGTAGTCTGATAGCTCAGTTAGCTCTGGCTCTGCCAGAAATGGAGCGATTTTATGACTCTGCGGTATCTAACGGCCGGCGAATCGCATGGCCCTGCTCTGACTGGTATTCTCGAGGGAATGCCGGCGGGCGTTGCCGTCTGCCCCGAAGATTTTTCGCTGTTACTGCAGCGTCGCTTTGCTGGCTATGGCCGTGGCCAACGTGCGCGCATCGAAACCGATCAGGTCGAGGTTCTATCCGGCCTGATTGGTGGCGTTACCACCGGCAGCCCGATTTCGCTGCTGATCAGAAATGCCGATTATGCCACGCACACTGCCTATATGCACCCGTTCAACCCGCCCGCCGCCGCCGGGCATATTGCCGTGCCTCTGCCCGGCCATGCCGACTTCGCTGGCACCCGCAAATACGGTCTCAACGATTGCCGACCAGTTCGCGAAAGGGCTTCGGCCCGTGAAACGGCAATGCGCACCGCGTTATCGGTTCCGGCACGTTGTCTGCTTAAGGCTCTGGGTATCAGAACGACCTGCCTGGTCGAAAGAATCGGCCCGCTGTCTGCAAATGTTGATTACACGGCGGCACCTGAACTTATCGCCACTGCGGTGGCCAGTTCTGGTAATGACTTCATGACTCCTGACCCTGAAATCAGCAAAGCCTGGCGCCGGCTTGTTGATGAATCCGCTGCCCAGAAAATCAGCCTCGGCGGCAGTGGCGCGGTTATCTGCTGGGGGTTACCAGTCGGTCTGGGCAGCCATGTGCAGTTTGACCGCCGCCTTGATAATGTGCTCGCCGGTTTGATAATGAGTATTCCGGCAGTGCGTGGTGTTGAATTCGGGCTGGCGGCCGTGGCTGCTGCCAGTTGTGAGCCGGTCGCCGATCGCATCGACTATAACCCCGAAACTGGTTTTTCGCGAGGCAGCAATCGTGCTGCCGGGCTTGAAGGTGGTATGACCACCGGTCAACCCCTGATTATGCGCTTTCACATGAAACCGCCCCCAGGTAATGCCAGGGTGCCCTCAGTAAATCTCAATACTCTTTCACCAGAACAACCCGCTGTCTATCGCTCTGATACCCAGGCTGTTACTGCCGCTGCCATAGTTGCTGAATCGGTGGTAGCTATACAGCTTGCTTCAGAGATTATCGCCTCAACCGGTGGCAGCAGTCTTAAAAGCATTCTTGACCGCCTTGGCAGACCCTGAACAGAAAAACTGCAAAAAAAAGAGGGTCGCCTCAGTTTGAGGCGACCCTTTTATTCAGTCGGAGGGTTTAGAATGAAGTATCGAACGCGTTATCGAAGGAATCATCGACAGTGCCGGCGGGCTGGGCGGCCGGAGGCGTAGAAGCAACCGGGTTCATGCCAGTTTCCGGAATCAACGAGGTCGGAGCTGATGATTCAATGCTCTGAGCGATGATGTGCGGAGTGATCAGGATGATGAGTTCCTGTGACTGGCCCTTTTTGCCTTTGAAGCTGAAGAGGGATTTCACTATCGGAATGCTTCCGAGCAACGGAATCTTGTTGTTTTCCTTGCCTTCTTCATCCCTGATCAAGCCACCGATAAGGATTTCTTCGCCATCTCTGACGCGGACGGTGGTCTTGGCAGAACGGGTGCCGATGACCGGATACATGTTGTTGTTGGACCATGATTCAACGAATGATACTTCAGGTTCAGCGTCAACAGTGATATAACCGTCGTCATTGATGCGGGGAGTAATTTTGAGTTTGATACCAGTATCTTTTTCTTTCGGGGGCTGGTCAGCGCCACCGGGATAGATAACCTTGGTGCCAACGACGATGTTAGCTTCCTGGCCGTTAACAGCTGAAATCTTCGGGTTGCTGAGAACCTTGGTTTCGCTGCGTTTTTCAAGGGCTGCGAAGGTGGCCTTGAACAGCAGGTTGTCACGGTAGAAGTCGCCCAGGCCGAACATGTCACCCTGCTGACCGGTAAACTGTTCCTGATACAGGCCAGAATCCGGGTTTACAGCAAAGTATTCCTTGGTAGACAGCACTGGCAGGGCGTCAAATTCAGAGTAGGCGCCTTCCTGACCAGTCTTGCCTGTCCACTTGAAGCCGATGCTCTTCGATGCGTCGGTTTTGACTTCAACGATCTTCGCTTCCATCATAACCTGATGCACAGGTGTGTCGATGGTTTCGATCAGTTTTTTAACTTCATCAAGCAGATCTTTGCCGCCAGAGACGATAACCGCGTTGATGCGTTCGTCGGTGGCAACCTTAACATCTTTTCTGATGGTCGATGAGATTACCTTGCTGACGTCAGCGGCCTTGGCATACTGCAGGCGTTTGGTAATGGTCAGACCTTTTTCAAAGGCTTCGACCAGCTTCTTCTCGTCTGCGAGAATCCAGGTGTTGCCAATCTTGCGAACGGCAAACCCGTTGGTCTTGGCAATCAGGTTCATGGCTTCTTCGTAGTAAACGTCAGACATCTTGACGGTTACCTGGCCGCGAACGCTCTTTTCGGCGATGATGTTCGTGCCTGACTGCTGGGCGATTACCTTGATGATCTGGCGAATGTCAGTATCGCGGAAATCAAGGGTAATGTTGTCCTCAGCTCTTACAGAGACTGGCAACAACATAGCGACTGTCAGAGCCGCAAACAGTAGTAAGACGTTACTTCGTTTCCTGGTGTAACCCGTGGAACTCATTCTCTTTACCTCCGAACGGTAATGTTCGACAACTGAATCTCCGACAAATGCCTTTTCAGGTATGTCAGGTGATTTATCGACAAGTTTGATGAATTTCTTAAGCAAAATTTAAAATATTCTTTCGGTGATTTTCAGTTGAACCGGCTTCGGCCAAAAATGCCCCCGGTTAACAGATGACGCTGTCGTAACCCTCATAAAATCACTAGTCAAAGACCCGCTGCACTGTTGGTTTCGGTTCTGGGCTCTTCAGAAACATACTTGTGCTCGTTGGCGTCTACCCTTTTTCTGATTTCTGCGGCAAAGCTCTTCAGACTCGCAGAAAGCAGGAACATCAGGCCTACGACTCCCCAGGCTGTCCAGAAAATATTTCTTTTCATATCTTTTCCTTTCAAAGTTTCCAGATGCAAAAAGACTGTATCAAGGGCATTTCCTGATCGCGGATTGTTGCTCTGATACAGTCTTTCGATGGTGACCTTTAAATCAGTCCTTTTCGTCAACGTCGATTTTGAAGGTGTGACGACGTTGTTCCTTGTTTGAGTAAATAACCACACGGTCTGAAAGAATATCGACGACTTTGAACTTGCCTTCGACAATCTGATCCTTGATAACCGTCAGTTCGTTGTTCTCAAACTTGACAACTGCCAGGCGATTGCCTTCGTTACCAACAATGCCGGTTACGAAAAGTCTGATCGGTTTGACCGGCGGTAGGGCCGGTTTGGTTTCAGAAGGCTTGGAGGTCGGCTGAACCGGTCTTACCGGTGGCAGAACAACCTTCTTTTCAACTATCGGTCTGAACGGATCTTTTTTAGGATTTTCAGTGGCGAAAGTAAACTTGTTGATCAATGCATCAACCTGTTCCTGCTCAGTGAGCTTGGGGCCATCGGCAGCCGCGGCATCACCACCGGTAGATGGGCTTTCTGCGGTCATACCATCGCCGAGACCGGCATCAGGGGTTTCAGACACTGTGCTGTCACTGACGCCGCCTGCGGCAGGACTCTCGACATTTGCCGGTGCGCTTCCTGCTTGAGTGCTGAGATCGTCAAGCCCACCGAAGTCATCAACGGTATCCTGGGCGTAAAGCTGCGGAGCCGCAAGAAGGAACGCTGCCAGACAGGTGATTCCCAGAAATTTAAATGGGTTGTATCCAGTCATAGTATTTTTCCTTTCTATTAGATTCCGCCGCCCATGATAT
>Ga0116170_10000668_pt1 | contig 35702 bp, 26 predicted proteins | sample AD_JPNHW1_MetaG_FD_89797 | JGI IMG/M metagenome (GOLD analysis project Ga0116170, IMG submission 89797) | Active sludge microbial communities of municipal wastewater-treating anaerobic digesters from Japan - AD_JPNHW1_MetaG | ecosystem: Engineered > Bioreactor > Anaerobic > Digestate | place... | reverse complement strand
CAAGCCGCCGGGAACCATTGAGTTTGAGTGAACCCCCATAAAAACACGAATTTCCAGGATATCGATAACGATAGGTCTTAAATCAGGCTCATGAGGGGATAGTTCTTCTCCCGGTCGAACTTCAGCCGGGCGGAGACGGCCTCTCCTTCGTATTCGATCTTCACCTCGGCGCAGATCATCCTCCCTTCCAGCTCCCCGTAGCCGAAGAAGTTGTTTTTGAGCATGTCCCGATCGATCTTAACGTTCACTTCCTTAACATAGGGCTGAAGGGAGATGCTCTTTTGCATGGCGGCCTCCAGGCTTGCCGCCGTCTCCAGGCTCACGGGAGAGCCCACAAACTGATGGTAGAGGGCTCCCAGCTTGATTCCCGCTTCAAATGCAGCTATCTCTTTCTTCGAAGGCGTGAGACCACCACCGGACTGCCGAGGTATGATGCGATCAGCACTATTACCACCAATGCCGCTCGCAGGAAGTTCTCCTCCAGGAACAGGTACAGCCCCACGGCCAAAAATATGGCTCCCAGGAGGGCCATGACCCGCAGGTCCCTGATCTTGGGATAGGAGATGCTGCTCACCATGAGAAGCGCCAGGAAGAGCATGAGGGAGACGGTCAGAATGGGCCGGCCCAGCAGGACGCTGGAGGATAGGGCAATTCCTGCGGCAGGAATGGGCAGCCCTTCAAAGAACTGATCGCCCTTGGCCGATACCACATTGAACCTGGCCAGGCGCAGAGTGCCGCAGATCAGGAAGAATATGGCCACCGGCCAGAGGGTGGGCGGGATGTGAAAGGCGGAGATGGCAAAGTAAGCCGGCGCGGCTCCAAATGATACCAGGTCTGCCAGGGAGTCCAGGTTGGCTCCCAGGATGCTTCCCCCCACCTTCCTCGCCAGGAAGCCATCCACTCCGTCGGCGATGGCGGCGAGCAGGATGAAGACCAGGGCATAATGGACATAATCCCGGCCCCAGGCTCCGCCCGCGGCAAGCATGGCCATAAAACCGAAGACAACGTTCAAAAGCGTGAATACGTCCGGCAGCCGCATTACCCGGAAGACATTCATGTATTCCTCACTGCAATCACCGTCTGGCCTGCTCGCACCCGGTCGCCCTTGGCAACTTGCAGGCTATAGCCGAAGGGAATGCTCACTTCTACCCGGGAGCCGAAACGTATCATTCCTATCCTCTCCCCCCGTGATACGCGATCGCCCGGACCCACGTAGCAGACTATCTCCCTGACCAGGGTCCCGGTTATCTGGCGGAGTTCCATCTCACCGTCATCCGTGGACAGATGCATCCGGTTCTGCTGATTTAGGCAGGCCCGCCCCAGGAATGCCGGCAGGTGGGTGCCCTTCCGGTATTCGATATTGCGGACCCAGCCATCCAGAGGGGCCCGGTTGACGTGGACGTTGGAGGGGCTCATGAAGATGGTGATGCGGTTTACTGCGGCTTGAATTACCTTTCCGTCGGCGGGAGCGAGCATGCCCTCGCCCTCCGGCAGCCGGTCGGGATCGCGGTGAAAGAAGATCATGAAAATGGAACCTGCCAGGGCTAAAGCCGACATATACCAGTTCCCTGCGGCGGCTAAAGCTGCAGAGAGAAAGATGGGGGCCGATATCCAGGCCGTGGAGTCTTTGGCCAGCTTCAAGCTGCATCGCCTCTCTTGGATTTGATCTCTGCTGCAAGCTCATCTATGATTGATAAAAGCTCCGGCAAGAGCATGAATATAACGTAGGATATGGCCAGCAAAGCCAGGGTCGATCCGATCTTGGCTATTAGATTATGGGCGATTTCAAAGCTGTCCGCTCCAAACCAGCTCCAACCGTAGGCCATGAGCACAAATCCATTTCTCAGGATATTCAGGATGTAGATGGAGAGGGTTGAAGCCGCCAAAGCCAACAGCCTGCGGCCAATCGGTGCCTGTACGGAGATTATCAATCCGGCGAACAGGGCAATGCTTTCGATGGCTGTGCAGGCCAGTATGATCTCCACCCGGCTGCCGTTCAGGCTCATCACATTCCAGCTCTCCTGCACCACGGGCACAGAGAAAAGCAGCAGGGCATTGGCCGTCAGGGATGTGGTGAATCCTATGAGCGCCGCCTTCAGGGGCTCGATCTCGGCAAAGGGAAAATATATGACTCCCGATGCTGCGGCGGCATAGCTCGCCCAGCAGCAGGCTTTCGAGGACAGTCCCCTCTGCCCTATGATCCAGGCCATGTAGAGGCAAAGGACGCCTGCCGCGAAAAAGAGGGCGGCATTGAAGTAGTCGATTGTAATCAGATAATGCTCTATCCGGCTAAACCAGAATAGGGCAAAGAAGGCCCATCCCGCCGCAGCGACCCGGCCGGCCCTGAAGAGAACTGAAGCCAGGAGAAAGAGCAGGCTGATCCAGAGCAGATAGGAGACCGGCGAGGACGGCATCATCAATCCTAGAAGTACCACAGGTTTATTTAGCATTATCTGCTTAACGGAAAGATCGAAGCTCGTTGCAAAGGTCAGGTTGGGTATGAATCGAAACATTATTATTATCTTTTCTGCTGCATTTGTGATTGCCGCAGCCTTATGCGCAGCAGGGCAGGAGGACGCCGCCCAGGGAAAGATCGATGCCGAGACCTCCAGGCTCCTTGCCCAGGGAGAGGAGCAGGAAATACCGGTCATCGTCATGCTCAACGCAGATTACAATGATCCGGATGACTTCATCCCCGGGTTGGATGTCAGGTATCGCTACAGGCTCATCCCCGGCCTGGCAGGGCGGGCTGAAGCCTCTGCCATTGAAGAGATGGCCAAAGACGACAGGATATCGGCAATCTATTATGACCGGGACGCACAGCTTTTGTCGCCGTCGCCGTCCATGCAGGGGTCTACCATTGACGGAAATCACAGCGACGAGCCTTCTTCGGAGGATTACGTATCTGCCGCCCGGACGATAAGGGCCGACAGGCTCTGGGAGAAGGGGATAGATGGCCGGGGGACCGTGGTGGCTGTGATCGACTCCGGCATAGACAAGAATCACCCTGACCTGGTGGGAAGGGTGGTCGCAGAGAAGAACTTCCTGGCCGATGAGATCACCGCCGACGACCTGCTGGGCCACGGGACGATGGTCGCGGGCATCATCGCCGGTTCCGGAGCCGCTTCGGCAGGAAGGTATCGGGGCATAGCTCCCGGAGCAAGCCTTCTCAGCGTCAAGGTGATAGACAGCAACGGCGATGGAAAGGTCTCGGACATCATTGCCGGGATCGAATGGGCGGTTTACAGCGGGGCCGATGTCCTGAGCCTGAGCCTGGGCGGCATAAATTTGGGCGAGTCCAATCCGCCCATAACCATGGCCGCAGACAATGCCGCCGATGCGGGCGTGGTGGTCTGCGTGGCGGCAGGAAATCGCAATAGCAGCGAGAGCTCCGCCCAGCTCACCGGATCGTCAGCCAGCCAGGTAGCAGGCAGCCAGTCTCAGGAGCTATCAAGCGACGGCGGAGACGATAGGGATCTCTTTCTTCTATTGGTTCCCGTAGTCGTAGCTCTGCCCCCAGGGCTCATCGACTCTCCGGGAGACGGGGTCAAGGTCATAACTGTGGGAGCGGCAGACCGGGCCGGCCGGATAGCCGGCTTTTCCGGGTCCGGTCCCACCAGAGACGACAGGGTCAAGCCGGATGTGGTGGCTCCTGGAGTTGACATCATATCCACGGCTCCCTCAGCCCTGAACAGGCCGGTCTATGTGGACGATTATTACGCCCGCGAGTCGGGCACCAGCCTCTCCACCCCCGTGGCTGCCGGCCTGGCTGCGCTCCTGCTGGGAGCCCGGCAGAATCTCAGCTCCGCAGGGGTGAAGGCTGCCATGACCGGGGGGGCGGTAAAGCTGAACAACTCCCTGGGCGAAAGCTATGAGGAGTACTATCAGGGAGCGGGAATGCTCGATGCTCTCCGGGCTTTTGATATTGTCAACAATACCCGCAAAGATGCGATCTGCGGCGTGATTCCCGACCAGTGGAACGCCGGGCGCTGGGCCTATCTTCCTTCCGGAGAGGGAGTCTATGTGGGCCTGTACACCGGAGCAGACCGGCCGCAAAAGAAGCTTTATGCCCTGGCTCCGGGAGACGAAGACTGGAATCTGCGGTTTGTCTTTTTCAGCGACGGGAACATTAGCGATCTCTGGACTTCGGCCCAGGGAGACGTTGGCGATTGGATGAGCCTTCAGCCTCTGCCGGAGAGCATACAGGCCAATGACCAGAAGGTCTTTGCGGCATCCATCAAAGTGCCTGACGACGCCCCGCCCGGCGTCTATAACGGCAGCATAAATATTGCCGCGGGAGACGAGAGCCTGCTCGATATTCCCGTGAGCGTCCGGGTGGCGGAGGCTTTGGACCTGACCCTGGGATTGGGAGAGGCGGACGGCTCTCTTCAGGGAAATGGATGGGACTACTATTATCTGGATGTCAAGTCGGGAGACAGCGAACTTGCGGCGTCCCTGAACTGGTCGGGTGAGGGCGAGCTTGGCCTCTTCCTGCTCTCTCCCACCAGCGAATACTATTCGGCAGACGGCCTGGCAGATCACCTGGCCGACAGTTCGGCAGTCAATTCTGGCGAAAAGAGCCCGGAAAGTGCGCAGGGTCGGATGAAGACGGAAAAGATTGACCGCCCCACCTCCGGGAGGTGGCTGATAGCCGTGCATAGCGAAAACACCACAGAGCCCACCGATTATGCTTTGCACATCGAGAGGATGAGGATCGAAATGCAGCCCCTTCGCTGGAACCTGGCGTCCGCCCCCGGATCGGTAAATGCCAATCGGTTCACATTGAAAAACTTCGGCCCCTCCCTGAACAATCTGAGCTGCAGCGGCGTCATCGAAAACACCACGTCCGAGGAGATGGAGGGCCATGTGCTCTACAAAGAGGTCTGGGAGAGGTCTGTCAATGCCACGGAGACGACCAAGAAGATATCCGCCCGCCTGCTGAGCGACGACCTGACCAATTCCAGCGAGTTGATGCTGGTCTTTGAAAATCCGCAAGGCCAGCCGGTTGATGCAGCTTTAGATACCGGAGACCTCGGGCCTCTGGAAGTCTCCAATCCGGAAAACGGCACCTGGAAGGTGAAGGTCTACGGATATGATGTTCCCGATGCCGGCCAGTCCTTTACGGTGCTCTACAAAGAGTATGAAGAGGACCGCTGGGGTTGGATTGAAACCGAGTGCACCGGGCAGTTGCTCAGCAACGAAAGCGGCACGGTGTACGCCAATCTCTCTGTGCCCAAAGATACCTCCCTCTCCCGGCTGGATGGTTACATAAAGATCACCTCCGACATATACAGCTTTGAGATTCCGGTGAGCGTGACCATAGCCGGCAGCCGGCTGAAGGGAATGCCCCGCCAGGAGGTTTATGATACGGACGGCGACGGCCTATTTGATGTGCTCTCCCTGGGATTTGACGTGAACATCACTGCCGGCGGTGAGTACAGGCTCAGGGGGGCTGTCACCGACTGTCGGGGCGAGAGGATCGGCCTCATCGACCAGAGCGAAAGGCTGCCATCCAGCGGGATCATGGCGGTTAACATCAGCGGCAGGGATATCTGGAAGAGAGGGCGGTGCGGCCCCTTGCAGGTTGAAAATCTGATCCTTTACGACAGCAGCGGCAGCTTCATCGACCGGTATGAGGAGAATATCGCCATAAATTATAGCCCGGATCAGTTCCAGCCTCCAGATGCTTATCTTACTGGGGAGTACATCAACCTCACCACATCCAGTGCCATCGCCATTGGCGTCAATGTGACTGTGACCCGTCCGGGAAGATACTCTCTGCAGGGCATGATCGTGGATGACTATGACGATGTTATGGGTGAGGCGAAGGCGGAAGCCAGCTACTCCCCAGGCAATGCCACCATGACCCTGCAATTCTATCCGGGGCGGTTTAAGAATCGCGAAGGGCCATCGGCCGTTTATCTGGTGGAAGTGGTCCTCAGTCGGGATGGCGTCGAGCTAGAGAGCATGGATGAAGCCTGGCGCTCGGAGGAGATGAATCCTCAGGCTTTCGCCTCTGCTGCAATGAAGCAATCGAGCCTGTCCGGCAGGGGCATCTATGCCAGGCTGGGAGCGGCCAATGCCACTTCCGGGATGAGAATTGAGAACGGCACAGCTATCATATCCTGAAGACATGTCGATCTTTCACATAACCCGGCAGTCCGACATTCCCCTGGTGGGAAGCATCTACTTCGGGGTGGTGGACCGGGGCAGCAGCCTTCTGCAGGTCAGGCCGAGCTGCGGCTGCAACTTAAGCTGCCCCTTCTGCTCGGTCGACGCAGGACCGGCCTCCAGCACCCGTGTCACCGACTATCAGGTGGAGATGGAGTACCTCATGGAGGCGGTGGCCGAGATCGCCCCCTTCAAGGGGCCGGGGGTGGAGTGCCATATCGACTCGCCGGGCGAGCCCATGCTCTATCCCCGCATAGCCGAGCTGGTGGCGGCCATGAAGGGCATAAAGGAGGTCGGCGTCGTTTCTATGCAGACAAACGGCACCCTACTCGATGAGGAAAGGATCAGGGCTCTTGAGGAGGCGGGGCTCGATCGGATCAATCTCTCCATTCATTCTTTAAAGCCGGAGAAGGCGGCATACTTGGCGGGAGCGCCCTGGTTTGATATCGAGAGGGTAACGCATGCGGCAAAGAGCATCGCAGAGAGCGCCATCGACCTGATGATCACCCCAGTTTATATTCCCGGCATCAACGACGAGGATATCCCGGAGCTGATACAGTTCGCTCGGCAGGTTGGAGCAGGAAAGAGGTGGCCGCCTCTTGGCATTCAGAAGTTCGAGCACTACCGGCTGGGCAGGTCTCCCGGCAAGGTGAAGGCGCAGAACTGGTGGCAGTTTTACAGCCGCAGCCTGGCTGGCTGGGAGAAGCAGTTTTCCATGCCTCTACGGCTCAAGCCTCAGGACTTCGGCATCGAGAGGAGGCCCACCATCCCCACAGTCTTCGAGAAGAAGCAGAAGACCTGGGTAGAGATCAGGGCTCCCGGCTGGCTGGCGGGAGAGCAGTTGGGAGTCGCCAAAAACCGGGTGGTTTCGGTTATGGACTGCCCCATAAAAGAGGGAAGCGTGAGGGTGCAGATTGTGAGCAATAAGCACAACATCTACGTGGCTGTGCCCTGCTAGGCCCCCAACTATTCCCGCCACATGTATTTTATTAAAATTTATCAATTAATCAATGATCTATCAATAGATCTCTTCCAGGTCTTCGATATGGGCGAAGGCATCATCCAGTTGTTTTCTGGCCCGGGTGCGCCTCTCTTTCTCATCCTGCATGGCCCGGGCGGCCTGGGCATAGATTCCCTCCAGCTCCGGTGCGGCAGCCAGGGTGAAGACGGATAGGACCTTGGGCCGTCCCTTCTTGACCACAATTCCCTTGAATACATGCCCGGCGCTGGCCGATAGCCTCTCCACCTCTTTGGTGATCTCGTCCACGTCCAGGTGTTCGCGAGAGCCCTGGATGATGATCATCGCCCTGGCGGCATCGTCCGTCACATTGGCCGGATAGAGCAGGTTGGCCGGCTTGAGGCTGTTTTCGATGGCATCCCTGATGGACAGGTTCTTGCTGTCCGCCTGATAGAATCCCATGGTGCCTATGCGCAGCCCTCCGTTCATCACCGTCTTGAAGTCGCCCAGGTCGGTGACGGAGAGCATCTCCGAGTCGAGCGATTCGACCAAAAACAGCAATCTCTGGGCGATCATGCCGTTGATCTTGTCATAGGCGGAGGCGATGTCGCCGGAGAACCTCTTCATGTACTGGTTGTCTGCCAGGATTATGCCTTCTGCCTCCACCTCCATCAGCTCGCGCATGCTGAAGGCGGCGTTTTGCATGTAGATGGAGCCCTCCTCCCGGAAGGGAAGGACGGCGACGGTGATCACAGTGATATTGCGGTACTGCCGCTTCAACTCGTTGATGAGCAGGGGCGAAAATGAGGAGCCTGTGCCTCCCGATGTGGAGGTGATCACAAAGGCGAGGTCGAAATCCCCTCTCTTCTCGATCTCCCCCATGATCATGTCGCGATTGTCCATGAAGGCCTGCTTGCCCACATTTCTATTGGCACCTACGCCATGCAGATTGGGCACGTGCAGCCGGTCTTTGGCAGTGGTGAAGCGCAGCTCTTTGAGGTCGTTGACCGCAGTGTTGATGGCTAATGTCTCAACTCGACTGGGAAACTTGGGTTTTAAGTAATACTTGGCGAGCTTGGAGGCACTGCTTCCTCCGAAAGCCTCTTTGTTTATCGCGTCTAAAATGCGGTTTCCGCATTGGCCTACGCCGAGCATTAGTACATTAAGCATGATCTCATTTCTCAATATTTGTATTCTCTATATCTCCGGTACATCCACAGAGCCACGATTGCTATTGGAATAGTAAGAAGTAGATATTGATATTTATACTCTCGTTCCAGGACGGCAACCTTCAGGGAGGCCTCCTCTTTGAGCGATCCGTCTCCTCCGTCGTAGCCGGCCTGAATCCTTATGGCATAGTCGCCGGGGCTGCTGCCGGCCAGGCGTAGCGAATAATTCTCCTCTCCGCCGGGCGGGATCTCAAATATGCTTCTGTCCAGGTTGGTTGCCGCCAGGCCTTCTGCCGGCTTTATCTCCCCCTCCACCACAATGCGGGTCGCGGGAGCTGATCCCATATTCTTGAGGCTGACGTTGACATATGCCTCGCCCTCCAGGGGTATGGATGCCGGTCCCTCCAGATCGATGGCCAGTTCCGCCCGGCTTTTGGGATTGATCTGGATGTTGAAGGCATCGGAGTTATTGGAAAGGGAATTCTTCTTCTTGTCGGTATAGCTGACCTGCACAGCCGGGACGCGAATGGAGCCCTCTTTTACGGCATTCATGACGTATACTGCCGAATCGGACTGGCCGGGATCGAGCGTCTCCTTGATCTTGGGCGGATAGCCAACCACATAAGAGAACTCCGGAAGGGGAGGCAGATCCTGCACGGCTATGCCCAAAGCCTGGCCTGTCCCGGTATTCTTGACGGTGATGGTGACCTTGACCTCGTCGCCGACTCTGATCTGGTTTTTGTCGAAGCTCTTCTCCACCAGGATCTGCGGCTTGTCGGGGAAGGCAGCCGGTCGTTCTGAGGCCCTTTTTCTGGCTGTGCCCAGGCTTTCTCTGTACTCTACTCTCACTTTGACGGACGTCTCATCCAGGATATCGGTAACCGTGACAGTGACGCCATCGCTCTCCGCCCCTCCGTCGAAGTTGTTGGCGCTGTCCACCAAAAAGGCCCTCTGCTCGTCCAGCGCCCCGCCTGATTTGGATACGCGCATGACCGCCAGGCCGTCTGCAACCGACTGGACATCAATCAGCTCCATCTGATAGTCTCCGAGGTCGATGCGATCGCCGATGTCCAGGGTGAAGTCCTTGAATGTGACCTCATCGTCGTCATCATCCTCATCGGAGTCGCTGGCCGCCAGGGCTGGGACCATCAGGTGCATAAAGAGCAGGAAAAGCATCAAGCAGACTATAGGCGTCGGCCGCATGTAGGAACACCATCTCCAGGCATTACAATTTTACAGGAACCTTTCGCTTTATGCATTTGAATTTTCCTATTCAGCTATAGGCTCTTAAATTTTTCTAAGTGCTTATCTCCAGGCTGAGGTCGATCCACCTGGCATTTCTGGTGAGCGCTCCCAAAGAGAGCACATCCACGCCGCAGGCGGAGTACTCTCCCACGTTCTCTGGGCTTATGCCTCCCGATGCCTCCAGGATTATGCCCTCTCGGAGTCCCTTTTCGGAGAGGAGCCGGACGGCATCGGCTACCGTCTGGGGGGACATGTTGTCGAACATGATTATGTCCGCGCCGCCCTCTGCGGCAGCCAGCATCTCTTCCTGGCTCTCCACCTCAACCTCGATCTTCCTGGTGAAGCTTGCCCTCTCCTTTGCCCGGCGGAGGCACTCCTCCAGGCCGCAGATCTTGATATGATTGTCCTTGATGAGAACGGCATCGGAGAGGTTAAATCTGTGGGTGTCGCCGCCTCCCAGGAAGACGGCCTTCTTTTCAAAGAATCGGAATCCTGGGGTGGTCTTTCTCGTCGCGGCGATGCGGGCCCGCCCGCCTGCGGCCAGGACGCACTGCCGGGTCAATGTGGAGATGCCGCTCATGCGCGCCAGGATGTTGAGGGCCAGCCTCTCGCTCTGCAAAACGGCCCGGGCGCTGCCCTGAATGCTCATCACCTGGCTGTCTTTGGGCACAAACTCGCCGTCGTCGAACAGGGGAACGGCGGAGAGGCCGAAGTGCTGCAAGATCTGCACCGCCTCGGCGAGGCCGGAGATGATGCAATCTTCTCTGGCTATGACGGCTGCGCAGACGTCAGTCTCCGGGACCCAGGCGCTGGAGTCGTCCCAAACTCCTACGTCCTCCTCAATGAACCTCTCCATGTCAGAGCTTAGCATACCGCAAAGGTTTTGATGTCCAATTGATTTATAGCCTCCGATGCCTATCACGATGCCTATCAAGGTCGGGCTTGTCGGGTGCGGGGCCATAGGGGCCGAGATCGCAAAGGCGATTGACAGCGGCGTTATAGATGCGGAATTGGTAGCAGTCTGCGACCACAATGCTGCTACTGCTGCGGCATTGATTGAAAGCCTGAAGAGGAGGCCGGTCAAAGCCAGGCTGGAGGATCTGGTGGAGCTGGCCGATGTGGTGGTCGAGGCCGCCTCCCAGAGGGCGGTGCCGGCCATAGCCAGGGCGACTCTGGTCCGGGGAAAGAAGCTGATGATCATGAGCGTGGGGGCGCTCGCCGATGCGTCCCTCTTCGCGGAGGTCAAAAAGCTCGCTCAGGAGCACGGCTCGCAGGTGTTTTTGCCCTCCGGGGCCATATCCGGCCTGGACGGCCTGAAGTCCGCCAGCATCGGCGAGATTCGCAGGATCTCCCTGACCACCACCAAGCATCCCAGGGGGCTCGCAGGTGCGCCCTACATCCTGGAGAAGAAGATCGACCTGGAGGGCCTGACCGGCCCGACGGTCGTCTTTCAGGGCAGCGTTCTGGAGGCGGTCAAAGCCTTTCCGGCGAACGTGAATGTGGCGGCGACTCTCTACCTGGCGGCGGGAGAGGCGGATGTGGCTGTCAGAGTGGTGGCCGATCCGGCCATAGCCGTCAACCGGCACGAGATCGAGGTGGAGGGGGACTTCGGCAGGATCGCGACCAAAGTCGAGAATATTCCCTCGCCCAGAAATCCCAAAACCAGCTACCTGGCGGCCCTGTCGGCCATAGCGACGCTCAGATCGATTGTGCAGCCGGTGAAGATCGGTACTTGATCATTTTTTAGCCTGTGCATTTTTTGCCGGGTTAAATTCAGTTCATTTTTTTTTTAGGCATTTAGCAATAACCAGTGTCTATCGACGTTTTCCCCACAGAGAAACGATGATGACTTTAAGAATTCTGAAATAGTCTCTGTGCGTCCTCTGTGCGCTCTGTGGTTGAAACAGTTGTCTTGATATAATTTTATGATAATAATAGTAAGAATAGGCCTCTATGTGCCCGAATGGAACTTAGAACACTGTCAAAAGCGACTGCTGCCCGCCGATTCAATCGCTTGCTGATCAACTGTGCAAGCCCTTTTTTTAACCAATCATTCCCTTCTGCTCACAAACAGCTCCCCGAAGATCTCCGGCTGCTCCAGCCACACCTGCTTTCTCTGGGCCATGAAGAGCAGCGAGACATAATCGGTCACCCCGTCCTCCGTCCTGCCGTGCCTGCTGTTTATGTCCTGAAAGGTGACCGTGGGCCGGTCCATGAACATGTCGTCCAAAATAGGCCCCAGGGCTTTGATCCGGTCCTCGATGCCCTCGTCGTGGGAGAGGTCGAGCACCTTCTCCTCTGTGGAGGGCCAGCGCTCCCGCATGGCCTTCCTCCGGCCCACCATCTCCGCCTTCTTCAGCTCCGATATCAGCTCGTCCAAAGTGACCGGACGCTTGCTGTGCCTCCGGATGGGCGGGCGGGGCAGTTGGTCCTCTATGACCTCCTCCTCTTCTGCAGGCTCCTCCAATTCAGGCTCCGGCTCCTCCTCCTTCTGCTCTTCCATGGAGTCGGATTTGAGGCGCAGGAGGATGCTGGCATAGAGCAGAGTTCTGGCCGGAATTCTCAGGTCCCTCTTCTCCAGGGAGTCGATGTACTGCAGGAACTTTTCCGTTGCCCGGGCGATGTCGATATCCCAGGGGTCGATCTCCCCCCGCCGGGCCAGCTCCACCAGAACCTCCGCCGGCTCGCCGAACTCGAACTCGTGGTCTGATTGATCTTCGCTCATTTCGCCTCAACCTGTAACTGCTCTGCATCCTGCCCTGCGTCCTGCCCAGCCTGCACCTCTGCGGCATTCACCACTGCGACCTCTGAAGTCGCTGCAATCCCTGCCTCTGCCTGGACACTGCCTTCGTTACCCGCCCCGGCTTCGCCTTCGGGGAGTGCACCTGTTCCCTCTCCTGCGGAGGCTGCCGTCTCGCTCCGGGCGGCTGGGGCACCTGCGGCAGCCTCCCGCCGCTCCTCCTCCCTGGTGCAGATGCCGGTCACGCTGGTGATGTTGTTCTCCTGCATGGTCACTCCCAGGGTGTACCTAGATTGAAGTATCATGGGCTTTCGCAGGGAGACCACTATGAACTGGGCCCGGGCGGAGATCTTCTTGATGAGCCTGGCCACCCTCTCCACATTAGCCCCGTCCAGGAACATGTCGATCTCATCCATGGCATAGAAGGGAGCCGGACGGTACATCTGAATGGCAAATATGAACGACAGTGCTGTGAGGCTCTTCTCTCCTCCGGACATGGCCTCCAGCCGGTGGAAGGGCTTTCCCGCCGGCCGGGCTTTGATGGTCATGCCCCCGGTCAGCGGCTCCTCCGGGCTCTCCAGGATCAGATCGCCCTCACCCCTGGACAGCTCCTGGAAGATGGTTTTGAAGTTCCTGTTGATCTCAGTGAAGCTGGTGAGAAACGCCTCCTTTTTCATCTGGTCATACCTCTCCAGCTTATCGATTATAGCCTCCCTCTCCCCGGAGAGGGTGCTCCTCCGCTGGGCCAATATGTCGTAGCGGGTCTTGACATGATCATACTCGGCTATGGCCAGCATGTTCACCGGCTCTAAAGCCCTCATGGCCGCCTCAAGTGCCATGATCTTCTCAGCGACCGTTTCGCTGCTGGGCGGCTCCTGAGCCGGGTCGACGCCGCTGCCCTCGATCTGGCTTCTCAGGGCCTCGACCTTGGAGTCGGCAGAGTCGCGGGCAGCAGCAGTGGCGTTTCTCCTGGCCTCGATCCGGTCCCTCTCCCTCTCCGCCAGGTCTATCTCCCTTTGGACAGCCAGGGTCTTCTCCAAAATGCCTCCTCGCTCGCCCTTCAGCCCGAACAGCTCCCCCTCAATCTCCGCCTCCCGGGCCTGTGCCCCGGCGAGCTGCTCGCCCAGAGAGGCAATGAGGGCCGACGCGGCTTCCTTCTTTTGCAGGGACTCCGCCTTCTGGGACTCCAGGGACTGCCTTCTCTCTCCGATCTCCCCGATCTTCTCGGTGAGCCCGTCCTCTCTAATCCTGTCCTTGAGGATCTCGGCGTCAATGGCGGATATCCTGTCCGTCAGCCGCTTGATCTCAGAGCCTGCGACGTCGGCTTTGCGGTTCAACTCCACAATCTCCGAGCCCTTCAGCTCCCCCTCCAACAGATCGATCTTCTCCTGAACCGCCGCGAGAGCTGCCTCGGATTCGTAGATCTCCTTTTCCAGGGACCCAAGCCTCTCCTTGTAGCCGGAGGACTCGCCCTCCATGGCTGCCAGCCTCTCCCTCTTCTCGGCCACGGCCTTCTCCAGGCGGGGCCTGGAGGTCCCCATCTCATCCAGTTGGAAGGTCTTCTTGGAGATGGTCTTGTTCAGCTCCTCGACCTCTCTGCTGATCCGGGAGATCTGCTCCTCGATCCTGTCCTGTTTTTCCAGCCGTTCGCTCCTCTCTCCCTCGGCGGATGCGATCCTGTCCGACAGCTCAAGCAGCCTGTTCTTCTCCTCGGCGGCAAACTTCATCTTGGAGCGGTAGTGGCCTCCGGTCATGGCCCCCGACTTCTCCACCAGGTCGCCCTCCAGTGTGACCATACGATAGCGGCCCATGAGCCGGCGGGCGTCACCGAGGCTCTCCACGACGAGCGTATCCCGGAAGACATACCAGAAGGCGGGCAGGAATTTGGGATCGAAGTCCACCAGATTGAGGGCATAGTCCACCACTCCGGGATGGTTGGGCCGGCTGCCCAGTCCGCCTTGCTCGCCCCTTGATCCGCCATCCAGCTTGTTTAAGGGCAGAAATGTGGCCCTGCCGATCTGAGACCTCTTGAGGTATTCAATGGCCGCAGCAGCATCGCCATCCGTCTCTGCCACGATGCTCTGCATGCGCGCCCCCGCCGCCACCTCCAGGGCAGCAGAGTACTTTGCCTGCACATTGGCCAGCTCCGACACTGTCCCGTAGAGCCCTTGCAGCATCTGCCTCTTTATGGCGGAGCGCACCGCTTCCACCGCCCGGCTGTATCCGGACCTGTCTTCGGCGGCCTTCATGCGCCCGTCGCATTTGGCAAACTCCCCTTGCAGCCTCTGCAGCTCCCTCTCCGCCTCGACAATCTCCCGGCGCAGCCGCAGCCTGGCGCTCTCCAGGTCGTCCCTGTCCCTCTCCATCTGCATGGCCTGGTCGTTGAGGCCGGCAACCTCTGCCCTGAGCTTCTCTGCTTCGTGGCCCAGTCCCGCCAGGCTATCCAGCGCCTCCTTGATGCCCGCGGAAAGCTCCTCTCTCTCCAGCCCCGCCCGCCGGGTGGCGTCCAGCAGGCGATCCCTCTCCCTAACCTGATCTCCCAGCCGGGACTTGGCCTCCTCTCGGATCTGGCGGGCCCCGGACAGGTCGTCCCGCAGGCCGGCGAACCTGGCATCAGCCGCCGTCAGGCTCTCTTTTGCCGCGGCAGAGAGCAGCAGTTGGTCCTCCAGCTCCGCTTTGATGCTGGCCTGGCGAAGGGAGGCGTCCCTCATCTTCTCCTGTACGGCCGAAAGCTCAGCCGAGAGCTTCTCGCTCTGGATGAAGCAGCTCTTCTGCTGCCCGTCCGTCTCGGCTGCCGCCTTCTCCGCCATCTCGGCCATGGCCGCCTGGCGGGCGATCTCCCCCTTCAGCTCCTCGATCCTGCGTTTGACGGAGATCTGCTCATCCTCTCCCTTGTGGGTGATCTCCTGGCTGAGGGCGGCGAGCTTCTTGTCGAGGGCGGAAAGCTCAGACTTCTTGCCGTCCGCCTTCTCCAAAAGCGCCTGGTTCTTGGCATCCAGAGAGGCGATCTCCCCGTCCAGGCCGGCCAGCTCCCCCGATGCCTCTTTGAGCCGGGCGAGAAGCAGAAAGGCCTCCTGCATGGCCAGCTCCTCCCGGTGCGCCTGGTAGGTGTGGGCCCGATCCCTCTCCACCTGGAGCCTGCTCAGTTGAGCCGAAACCTCCTCCAGGATCACATCCACCCGGCCGATGCGCTCCCGGACCACATCCAGCTCGTCCATGGCCTTCTTCTTCTTCTCATCGAACTCCGAGACGCCGGCGATCTCGTCAATGATCTTCCTGCGATCGACGGGCGTCATCTCAATGATGCGGGTCACATCCCCCTGCATGACGATGTTGTAGCTCTCCGGAGTTATGCCCGCCTTGGCCAGAAGGTCCAGCAGCTCCGCCTGGCCGCAGGACTTGCCGTTGAAAAAATAAGAAGAGGCATATTTATCTGATTTGACCTTGATCTTCCGGGAGACTTCAATGATGTCCTGGTCTAAGGGAAAGATGCGCCCCGAGTTGTCCAGCTTGACGGTCACCTGGGCAAAATCGGGGTTCTTGCCGTTGTCTCCCCGGTAGATGAGGTCGGGAAGCCTCTCCGCTCGCATAGCCCGCGAGCTGGAGAGGCAGAGGGCGAAGAGCAGGGCATCAACGATATTCGACTTGCCGCTGCCGTTCGGCCCGGTAACTGTAACGAAATCGTTCTTGAGAGGAACTCTGACGCTTCTGCCGAAGGACTTGAAGTTCTTGAGTTCCACCTCTTTAATGTACAAAGGTTATCTCCGCCCCCTTCACTGCCTCGTGGTCTGTCTCCCTTCTGGTTGTTCTAGGTTTCGCTCTGGCTATATCTGCCTATTCATCCCTCAGGTCATTTAACTTAAGTATGTATTCGAGGATGTATATATTGTTTTCCTATCATTTGCAGGTACGTTGTATGTACTGATCAATGCCGACCTCCAATATCTCTGCATAGATTATTATCCCATGAGATAGCCCTGATTGCAGAGATGCTGCGTTATCTCATTTTCCTTACCAGCCTATCAGCTCTTCTTCTGGGGGCAAGGCTGCTCACGAACAGCGCCAGGCACATGGCAAAGGCAGCAGGAATCTCGGAGTTCGTCATCGGGGCGACGGTCGTAGCCTTCGGGACTTCTCTGCCTGAGCTTGCCTCATCTCTATTCGCCATGCACTCTACCCATTCCGGGCTGGTGGTGGGCAATGTAATCGGCTCCAATATCGCCAACATCGGCCTGGCTTTGGGGCTGACCAGCCTGCTTTATCCCATATATGTCAGCCGGCAGATATCTGATACGGACGTGCCGCTGCTCCTGGCTTCGGCCACAGCTACACTGGTGGCATTCATAGATCTGCAAGTGACATGGCCGGAAGGTGCAGCCCTGATTGTCATGTACCTGGCATTTATCAAACACGAGATCGACAGCCACCGCCGATCGCAGGCGGCCAGCAGGGAAAAGATTAATGGAAGACAAATTGCCGCCTTCTTCGCCGGGATGATGCTCCTTTATTTCGGAGCTAAATATCTCATCTCTTCCACCCTGGCCATCAGCCTGGATCTGGATTTAAATGAATCATTGGTGGCATTCTTCTTGCTGGCTATCGGCACATCTCTGCCTGAGCTTGCCACGTCGATAATAGCTGCGAGGAGCGGAAGGCCTGAGATGGTTATGGGAAATGTCCTGGGGTCCAACGCCTTCAACTCTCTGATCGTACTCGGCTCCTGCTCACTGATTGCCCCGGTTGCTGCGGACAGCTCCTTTCTCATCACCACCATTCCTGCCATGATACTTCTTAGCTTTTTGCTTGGCTTTATGGCCCTGAACAATACCATCACCCGCCTGGAGGGCATCCTTCTCTTCCTGATCTATCTGGTGCTGTCCATCAATCTGATCTGAACGATAAAGATCTATGGGTTCCAAGCCCAAAATCTATTTACCTTAAAAAAAAGCTCTGGGCAGCATGGATATACTTGCCGATGTGGGTGGACGGCCGGGCCTGGACTGTAAAGGCTTTTGCAGCTACTGTTATTTCAAAGGGGTAAAGAGCGTTGCCCCCTTCGGATGCAAGTTCTGCATGCCCTTTAAGAAGGGCTGCGATTACTGCTCCCGCGCCATCATCGAGGGCTACCCGGGCTTCAAGCCCATGGACGCTGTACTCTTCGACGTGGCCTCAAAGTGCATGGGTGAGATCCCGGACAAGGTCACCATCAGCGGCGGTGGGGATTTGAGCTGCTACCCCGATCTTCTGCGACTGACTGAAACCCTCTCTCAGGGGATGGTGCCCATCAGCCTGGGCTACACCTCCGGCAAGGGGTTCAAGACAGGGGGCGACGCTTCCGCACTGATGAAGGCCGGGGTCCGGGAGGTCTCGTTCACCGTATTTTCCACCCGCCCGGAGCTCCGGAGAAAGTACATGGGCGACAAGAATGCCGAAATCGCCCTGGAAAACCTCAAAGCATTCTGCGAAAGCTGTGACGTCTACTGCGCCAGCGTTCTCATTCCCGGCGTCAACGACGGCGAGGAGCTGGAGAGGACCGCCTCCGACCTGGAGGAGATGGGGGCAAAGGGCCTGATCCTCATGAGATTTGCCAACAACCGGGAGCAGGGCCTGATACTGGGAAATGCGCCCATACTGCCCGGCATAATCCCCCACGGCATCGAGCAGTTTCGGGATATCGTCACTGCTACGGCAGAGGGCCGAAGAATGCGGGTCACAGGAACGCCCCTCTGGGATCCGGTGACCAAAGCCCCCTTCGCCCTGGCATATCACCCTGAGGCTTTGCAGGGTCTGCCCAAACTGCGCCGGGGAGCGACGCTCATCACCAGCCTGGCCGCCCGGCCTCTGCTGGCGTCTATATTTGAAAAGCTGGGCGATCAGGTCAACGTGCTGGCCGTCCCCAAGGACGTGGGCTGCCTGATAACCATTGAGGACTTCCAGGAGCTGGACCTCAAGGATGTCAAAGATACGGTCATAATTCCCGGACGGGCTTTAGCTCACGAGAAGGAGATCAAAAAGGCGCTTTGCCGGGACGGCAGGGACAGGATCGTTGCCCGCGGCCCGGACAGGCTCACCGTGGACGGGGAGATGAGCATATCCATGACGGAGCAGGAGGTTTTGGACCTGGAAAAGGAGGCATTCGGAGAGCTGATTGCAGCAGTCAATGCCCTGGGGGTGTAGCGAGAGCGAGGCTCTGCCAATCAAGCGTCAATTGCCATCTACGACCCGGTCCAGGGCGTCCTTTAATTCCTCCAGCCTGGCGGGCTTGCTGATGAAGCCGTCCATGCCTGCCTCAAAGCACTGATCCCTCTCCCCGGTGAGCACCGATGCCGTCATGGCTATGATCTTTGGGCCGTCGGGCCAAAGCTGCCGGATCATTCTGGTGGCCTCCAGGCCGTCCATCTCCGGCATGAGGATGTCCATGAGAACGACGTCATACTTTTTCCGCTCCATCCATTCCAGAGCTTTTTTGCCGTTTCCGGCCACATCCGCCTGGTATCCAAGTCTGCTGAGCATCTGGAGGGTCACCTTCTGGTTGACGATATTGTCCTCGGCCAGGAGTATGGAGAGAGGCTGAGGCTGCCGGGCGTATGCGGATTTCGGCCTCAAATAGCCGACTGTGCAATCGGCAGCTCTGCCGGGTTCGGGCTCATCAATATCGCCTGAGGTGATAGCTGGAATGACAACCGTAAAGGTCGACCCCCTGCCAATCTCGCTCTCCACCTGGATCATTCCCCCCATCTGTTCGACCAGCCTCTTGCTTATGGCCAGGCCCAGACCCGTTCCTCCATAGCGGCGCGTGGTGGAGGCATCAACCTGGCTGAAGGAGAGAAAGAGACGGCTTATCTTATCGACGGCGATACCGATCCCCGTATCCTTGACGGAGATGTGAACCTCAGAGCCGCCGTCCTCCCTGATCACAGAGCGGGTTGATGCCGTTACCTCGCCCTCCTCTGTGAACTTCACGGCATTGGTCAGCAGATTGACCATTATCTGTCGAATTCGGACCGGATCTCCCATGACCCTGCCGGGCATTCTCTCATCCACCGAGCAGATCAGCTTCAGCCCTTTTTCATGAGCCGCAGCCGAGACCTGCTTCATGGACTCTTCCAGGCATTCTGCCAGGGAGAGAGGCCGGCACTCCAGCTCAATCATCCCCGCCTCGATCTTGGAGAGATCCAGAATATTATTGATTATGGCCAATAGAGAGTCGCCACTGCTGCGAATGGTCTCCAGGTACTCCTTTTGGTCTGCTGTGAGCTGCTCGTCTAAAAGCAGGCCGGTCAGGCCGATTATGGCATTCATGGGAGTCCTGATCTCATGGCTCATATTGGCTAAAAACTCCGATTTGGCCCTGGTCGCTGCCTCAGCCGCCTCCTTGGCGGATAGCAGCATCTTCTGCGCCTTTTTGCGTTCAGTGATATCCCGGAATATGACCTGGACGGCCGGCCTGCTCTGGTAGGACGCAAAGGGAAAGGCCATGACCTCCACATCCACCAGGCTGCCGTCAATTCTTATGAACTTCTCCTCAATGGCCGGCGACTTCATTCCCATCTCTGCCGCCGCATTGATCCTGTCTTTAACTCTGCCCTGCAACTGGGGGACCACGAAGTCAAGCACTCTCCTGCCGATCAGCTCGTCCGGGTGGGATGCTCCTAAAATATCGGCTCCGGAGGGATTCATGAAGACAATCTTTCCGTCGCTGTGCAGGCAGATGCCGTCCGGACTGGTGTCCACCAATAGTCGGTAGCGCTCTTCGCTCTCCTGAAGCTGTTTTGCTGCGGTCTTTTCCGATGAGACGTCCCGCATATGCTCAATGATTAGCTTGACCTCTCCCTTTTCATCCAGCAGGGGATAGGAGCGGCAGTCGAAGTGGCGGCCGATCTCCGGTATGAACTTCTCGATGCTCTCCGGCCTCTTGCTGGCCAGCGCCCTGCTGCTTGCGCAGGGGCTGCACTCTTCCCTCCAGCCCATGAGGCTGTAGCAGGTCCTTCCGGCAACATCCTCTGCCGACATCTTCAGCAGATCAAGACCCGCTTTATTGTATTGCTTGATGGTGTGGTCGGGCAATTGCACGGCTATAATATCCTCGATGGCATCGAGCACCCCTCCCAGCAGGGAATTGCTCTCCTTCAGCTCCTCCTCCGCTTTCTTTCTCTGGCTGATGTCGCGGAAGATGGTGGCAAATCCGTTTTTGCCCCAGGGCGTCACTGAGATCTCAAATTGCCTGCTGAGCGGCGGGAAATTGGCCTCAAAATGAATGGGCTCACCGCTCCTGGCCACATTTGAGTATTCAATAAGAAAAGGTGGCTGTCCTGAGCCGTAGACCTCTCTGGAGAGCTTTCCTACGGCTTGCTCTCTCTTTATGCCCAAAATGGATTCGTAGCGGGGATTTACGTCAACAATCCTATAGTCAATAGCCAGCCCATTATCATGGTAGATCAGCTCATGCAGGGCCACTCCGTCCAGCATGTTATTGAACAGGGAATGAAACCTCTCCTCGCTATTGGCCAGAGCGCTTATGGCATGCTTCCAGGGCGAAATGTCCCGGATGGACTCGATCGCGCCTATCAAATTTCCCTGGTCGTCCCGCAGGGGCGAGGCCACCCCCCAGAGGCAGATCTGCCTGCCGCTCGGAAGTACGATCTCCGCTTCGGCGTTGATGTGCGAGCCGCTCTGCTGCACGTAATCGTACCGGCCTTCCGTCAATGGATCATCCTCGAATACCAGGTCGATCAGTATGGGCCTTTTCTTTCCGTAAATCGGCAGGCTGTATATCAGCTCGCCCCTGCCCAGGACCTCGTTTCTGTCGGTCCCGGTCAGCTCCTCCATGGCCCGGTTCCAGGCTATCACTCTCCTCTCCCCGTCCACGGCGAATGTGGCATCGGGAAGAAATTCGATGACATCGGAGAGCCGGCTCCTCAGGTTGCCCAGCTCCTCCTGGGTCAGCTTCAATTCGGTTATGTCCTCGCAGCCCACCAGAGACTGGCCGTCCTCCAGGTGCACGGAGATGAAATTGACTGTCTTCTCCGATCCGTCTTTGCAGCGAACCCGAAAGATGCGGGGAATCCTCTTTCTGGGTGCGGTCTGTTTTCTGTCTTCGATCCACCTGGAGACCGCCTCCCGGCGGCAGACCGGATCGGGATAGGCCTTTTTAAACCACTCCCGGCCGGTGGGGACATCGGAGAGGTCGTAGCCGAAGATCTCGGTGAATTTGCTGTTCAGGTAGCGGAATTTGCCGTCGGCGTCGATCAGGATGAGGGCAAACGGGGCAAGCTGGCCGATAAGCTTCAGATCCTCAGTGCTGAGCTCGCCTGGGGAAGGGCGCTGACCGTCTGAGCCGCTCCCCTGGGCGAGGCCAGGCTCTCCGCATCTATCGCCATTTTGCGGGATCTCTTTTTCCCCCTGATGTGGCTCTCTCTTGACCATAGTACTTCTTTCAAATACGTACGTTTCATCCTTAAATCTGTTTCCATATCTAGAAAAATCCGATCAGTTATGGGAGGAAAAAATATCCGACCACTCGCAATGCCATCAAATTTTTTGAGCTACGATTATGATAGAATAGGAGCCGTCCACGTCCTCGACTGTGGGATAAGCGGCCACGTAGGACAGCCAACGAATCATCTCCGGGCTATTCATGGCCGGATCGCTGCCCAGACGGCGGTTGATGCGCTTGGCATTGAAGAGCTGCTGCTCTCTTCTAAAGAGGGCTTTGGACCAGGACTGGCCCAGCCTGTAGCATACCCGCATCCCATTCCGGCTCACCAGCCGGGAGAGGGAGCCGAAATTAAACCACTGCTTATGAGATCTGTTCCTGGGAAGGCCGCTGCTGTCACCCGACTCGGAGAGGACATTCGGCACCGAGCAGATGAAGTAGCCTCCCGGTTTCAGGGCCTTGGAGAAGTCGGATGCCGCCCTTTCCGGGTCTAGCAGGTGCTCGAGCGTCTCAAAGCTGACCAGGGCGTCCAGGCTGCTCTCGCTTATCTCCGGGGAGAGGTCGCCCTCGTTCAGGTCTTTTTCGAGAAATTGCAGGTTCGGCAGGTCGAACCTCCCACGGGCTGCCTCCATCAGGCGGACGCTGCCCTCCACGGCCAGCACCCGCCCGGCCACGCTGCACAGCTCTGCCGACCCGTATCCCAGGCCGCAGGCTATGTCTGCCGCAATCTCCGGCCTGTGCGGCCGCAGGAAGTCGCAGGCGAAGAGGTAGCGGCCCAGGTACTCCGCCCTGCGCCAGAGGTTGCTGTCGGCGGGGTCGAAGGGATCGATCTGGTCACTGCTGCTGTAAGCTATATAGGAAGACATCTTGCACGAATTGGACTATTATCTCCTAAGGCCGGACCACCATCACCGGACAGCCTGCCCTCCGGGCGACGTCGAATGTGGTGCTGCCCACTCTGATCTGCCGGCTCCAGCTCTTGCCCTGCGAGCCCATTAAAATCATGGAGGGCTTCTCCTTTTCGGCCAGGGAGATGATCTGCTCGGCGGGCCGGCCTTGCAGGACGTGCACTGTCACCGTCTTGCTCGGAGCGGCAAGCCTCTCCCGCAGGAGATTGAGCTTTGCCGCCGCCTGGCCGAACTCATCCTCTTTTGCGGTGACATTGACCAGCATCAGCTCTTTTACGCCGGGCATCTCCTCTGCCCTGGAGACTGCTGCCCCGGAGGCATCCGAAAAGTCAGAGGTGAGCATTACCTTGGAGAAGATGTTGCGGCAGAGGTCCGGCGGGGCGGCCTTTTCTCCGGCCAGTATCCTGTGGCGGATGATGAGCAGATCCGTCTCGCCCTTTCTCAATACCTCAGTAGAGACGCTGCCCAGCAGTGCAGCCTCCATCAGACCCTTTCCCTGCGCCCCCATGCAAATCAGGGAGGCCTTCTCTTCCCCGGCAGTGCGGATGATGGCCTCGCCCACGCTGCCTCCTTCGACCCTCATGCCGGGATCAAGGGAAGCCGGCCATTGCAGGTTCACGCCGTCCGCTCCGCTCATGGGCGCGGCTATCACCTTGAGGAGCTTTCTTACGGTCGGGCTGCTGTCTCTGCCCTCACTCAGATGGACGAGCCGGTCGGCCTGCTCGGCCAGCCTGACCTCTCCTTCCTCGATGAGGGAGCTATAGCTCCAGCCCTTCTTCTCCAGGTTCATGGGATTGGAGACGTCGATCACATTGAGGAGCACCATCTCCTCCACTTCCGGCATTTCCGGCAGACATTCGAGCATCTTATGGGCGAATGGGGAGAAGTCGGTGGGAACGAGAACTCTTTTGAACATGGTCAATACTGTAACTCCAAAATATATCAAATTGCTGCTGTATTCCCGCCAATCCTAATCGTTGCCGCAAAGGTCCTGCGCCACCCGGAGGAGCCCATCTCCCTTCACCTCGGCACCGTAGTCGGGCAGTATGACCATGCTCTTGCCGCGATAGCGGTTCTGCATCTCGCTGATGTAGCCGGCCTGGGAGGCGGCTTTCTCCCGGCAGAAACGGCAGTCGCATTTCTGGATGACGTGGTTGATGACGATCCTGGAGACTGTGACTCCATGCGACTGGACGGTGTCAATCAACCGCCGGGTCTCCTCCACTGCCGCCTTTTCGGGAATGGTCACAGCGGTTATGCTGGAGATCTGCGGATCGAGCAGGGCATTTCTCATGGTCTCCGACTTTCTGCGCATGGCTCTGGCCTCGGAGAGGATGCGCTCCCCAAATCCCGGCTCCAGCATGTCGAGAACACCCATCCACCTGTTTCTCATGCCCAGCACCCTGGTGATGAAGCCGGTGGTGACGGAGGGCAGTTGCAGGAGGGGCAGGACCATGGCCGTGGGGGCGGAGTCCACGATCACAAAGTCATATTTATCCTCGACATAGATGTCGTTGAGCTTGTCCATGAAGATCATCTCGGCGACTCCGGGCATATGGGCGAAGTCCTCCGGTTTGACCTCCACCTCGAAGAGGCCGAAGAGGGCGGACAGGACGCTTTTGTAGCGGCGGAAGAAGGCGTGCGCTTCCTCAGCCAGATCCGGCTCGTAGGCGTAGAGATGATCGCGTATCCTTTTGGGAGTGCTTCCCAGGTTGGTGTCGAAGATATCGGAGAGGGAGTGGGCCGGGTCCATGGAAAATGCTAAAGTCTCTTTTTCCTGGCGGGCGGTCCAGATGGCGGAGGCTGCGGAGCAGACGCTTTTTCCCACACCGCCCTTCCCGGCCACGTAGATCAGTTTCATGAGGCAACGCTTGCGGCTGGGGATTTTATGGTTTGCGCTCCGGCGGGGATGGAAATGGATTTGGACAAAAGGTTTTTCTACTTCCAGCACATTTTAATTGAAATAATTAATAAAAGGGGGCGCGAAAGCAATGAGGGTACAATTCGTTTTAGTATGCATGCTGATTTTAGGGGCATCAGCCGCTTCTCCGGCTTCGGCGACGATGAGCGCGATGCCTTCCGGCGGACAGTCAAGCGGGCAGTTCGGGGTACAGCCGGCCGGGCAGCCCGCGAGCATGGACGTCCTGGGAAGCTCTGTCAACAATACAACCATCATGCTGCCGCCGGGCACATCGATCGGGGTGGACATTGTGGGAAGCTCTGCCTCCAATATTCAGATCGGCTATGAACAGCCAGCGGAGAAGGAGCCTGGAAATAAAAAATGCGATGGATGCGGGGCCTGCGGGGAGAAGAAATGCTACAACACTGTCTGGGATGACTTTACCCGTCCGCTCTGCTATCCCTGGAGCTCTTACATTCCCACCAGATACAACCGGCCCTTCGTAAAGCCCCAGCCGGGGCAGCTTGGCTCGGGGAGCAATTAGCCGCTCAAGTGGCCCGAAGTAGCCCTTCAAAGGGCAAATTATTTTTAAATATTTTAGATATTTTGTTTGAAATATTTCATTTTCAAATCACTGCGATCCGAAAGATTTTTCTACTTTAAGTATATATAAAAGATTGGTTAATTATGGAATTTATTGGGGGCATGAAAGATTGAATGCTTATGTCTTACTGGCGGCAGTTTTGCTGCTGTCATCCTCCCCGGCCTGGGCTCTGGGAGGAAGCGGACCTGTGGTTGTTGATATCGTGGGCAGCATTGCCGACAATACCCATATCATGGCCACCGGTATGGAGAAGGTGGATCTGGAGATAATCGGCAGTGAGACGAACAATACCACCATCGGCTCTCCACAGGAGAAAGACTGCCGCAGAGATCATCGCGAGGAGAGGCGACAGGAAGAGGACGGATTTGAAGATAAGGGCGAAGGCCAAGGCCAGGGAAAGGTTAATCCCTGGGATGGAATGCACCTGGGCGTGGATGCCTGGTATGACACATTCTGGTACATGGACGATATCAACATGCCCAAATGGCCTCAGTTCTAGTTTATAATTAATTAAATTTTTATTTTTTAAAATCGTCCAAAAGCTTTATATAGCAATTATGATACTAACTAAAAGTTAGTAATATTAGGTATCAATCATTCGTATTTCACGGCAGTGCAAATGTCTGCCTGTGGGTACAGATTAAAAAAATATTTAAGCTTTAGGCGAATGTACTCATTGGAGGTTATTGATGTCAGCAGAGATCACACTCAAGGTCATTGAAGCCCGGCCCACCGACGTGGGACGGGGCATCGCCCGCATAGATCCGGCCGTGTTCAGCGAGATGGGCTGGCAGGCCGGCGATGTGGTCAGCATTCAGGGAAAGAAGAAGACATCAGCGCTGCTCTGGCCCGGCTATCCGGAGGACACCGGCACCGGCATTGTGCGCCTGGACGGCAACACCCGCCGGAATGCCGGAGTGAGCATTGACGACAAAGTTCCGGTGAGGCTGATCTCCGCCGCCCCTGCCGACTCCGTGGTCTTTGCTCCCACAGTTCCCCTGCGCATCACCGGGGCGGAGGCCTACCTGCAGAGGTACATGGAAGGCCGGGTCATCACCAGGGGCGACATCATCGAGATCGCCGTCATGGGCAGAAAGATCGAGCTGATGGCCACCCGCGTCTCCCCGGCCCGGGAGGCGGCGGTGATCGGTGACAAGACCCGGATTGATGTCTCTGAGAAGCCGGCCAAAGAGGAGAAGGCCGGTCCGCGCATCACCTACGAGGATATCGGCGGCCTGTCTGCCGAGATCAAGAAGGTGAGGGAGATGATCGAGCTGCCCATGAAGCACCCGGAGCTCTTCGAGCGGCTGGGTGTGGAGGCCCCCAAGGGAGTGCTGCTCTACGGCCCGCCCGGCACGGGAAAGACCCTGCTGGCCAAGGCCCTGGCCTCGGAGACCAATGCTCACTTCGAGACCCTGAGCGGCCCGGAGATCATGTCCAAGTACTACGGCGAGTCCGAGGAGAAGCTGCGAGGGCTGTTCAAGACCGCTGAGGAGCAGGCTCCATCCATCATCCTCATCGATGAGATCGACTCCATCGCCCCCAAGAGAGAAGAGGTGACGGGCGAGGTGGAGCGCCGCGTGGTTGCCCAGATGCTGGCCCTCATGGACGGCATGGAGTCGCGCGGCAAAGTGGTGGTCATAGGCGCTACCAACCGGCCCGACTCCCTGGACCCGGCCCTGAGAAGGCCGGGCAGATTCGACCGGGAGATCGAGATCGGTGTGCCCAACCGCCAGTCCCGTCTGGAGGTGCTGCAGATCCACACCCGTGGCATGCCCCTCTCCAAAGATGTCAATCAGGAGAAGCTGGCCGATGTGACCCACGGCTTCGTGGGAGCTGACCTGGCCGCCCTGGCCCGTGAGGCGGGCATGAGGGCTCTGCGGCGCATCCTGCCGGAGCTGGACCTGGAGGTGGAGGCCATTCCCGCCGAGATCCTCAACAAGATCGAGGTCAACAATGACGACTTCCTGGATGCCCTGCGGGAGATGGAGCCCTCCGCCATGAGAGAGGTCATGGTCGAGTCGCCCAATGTGCACTGGGACGAAATAGGCGGACTGGCCGATGTCAAGCAGCAGTTGGTCGAGTCGGTGGAGTGGCCGCTGGCCTACGCCAAGCTCTTCGCCCACATGGATGCCAAAGCTCCCAAGGGAATCCTGCTCTACGGTCCGCCCGGCACGGGAAAGACCCTGCTCGCCAAGGCAGTGGCCACGGAGAGCCAGGCCAACTTCATCAGCATCAAGGGCCCGGAGTTCCTCAGCAAGTGGGTGGGCGAGTCGGAGAAGGCTGTTCGGGAGACATTCAGGAAGGCCCGCCAGGCGGCTCCTTCGGTGATCTTCCTGGACGAGATCGACTCCATAGCCCCGGCCCGGGGAGGCATGAGCAGCGACTCCCATGTGACTGAGCGGGTCATATCCCAGATCCTGACGGAGCTGGACGGCCTGGAGTCGCTGAGCAGCGTCATGGTGATAGCCGCCACCAACCGGCCGGACATAATCGACGTCGCACTGCTGCGGCCCGGCAGGTTCGACAGGCTCATCGAAATTGGCCTGCCGGACGAGGCGGCAAGAAAGGAGATCCTCAAGATCCACACCTCCAAAAAGCCCCTGTCCGACGACGTTAACCTGGAGGACCTGGCCAAGAGGACGGAGAAGTACTCCGGAGCGGACCTCGCCGCCCTGGTGGGCGAAGCAGTGATGCTGGCCATCCGGGAGTGCGTCCTGTCCGGCAAGGCCAAAGAGGAGGCCGCCGTCTGCGAGTACCGCATTGATGGCAAGCACTTCGAGGAGGCCATCAAAAAGGTGCAGCCCACGGCATCCGAGGCGGATCTGTACAAGAGGTTTGCCGGAGCCAAAGTGGCTTAGGCGGGCCTCTGCCGTTTCTTTTTTTCTGAATAGTTCGCTTCTTTGTGAGTCTTTGTGGCTTTGTGCCTTTGTGGTGAAAGTCGTAAACCACTCGGTACAGATGCGCGTGGGTCAGACGTAGCAAGATAAGCTGAGTGGCTGGGAGTTGATCCTCAGTAGAGAGGAGCTGGCTCGGTTCTTCGCTATTTCCTGTGGCTAAACTGAGTTACTCTGTCTTTCAGGTTATATTCTCATCTCTGCGCCTCTGTGCCTCTGTGGTTTTGTTCAGTAGCTGTAGGCTTAAATGTCGGAAACTTACAAACTAAACCACAGAGGCGCAGAGACACAGAGAACCACCTCACTACCCACATAAAATAGCGAGGAACCGCTGTATCGATCCCTCATTTGACAAAGATAGATCACGAAAATCCGCTGGGCTAGAACTGGTGCAAAAACGCATCCACCACAAAGGCACAAAGACACAAAGACACAAAGGCGCGCAAAGAGATGATTAAGAAAGGAGAGGCAAAGAACCAGAGAGCTTAACAACCATTAAGCCGATATCCAAAGCCGGCAGAATCGTAACGATAGCGGGGATTGTGAGACGCATGGATGAGTTCGACCTGATAGTGATCGGAACGGGCGCGGGATTGAATGTGGCCTCCCAGGCCAGGCGGCAGGGTTTACAGGTGGCTCTGGTTGAGCAGGGGCCGGCAGGGGGCACTTGCCTCAACCACGGCTGCGTCCCCTCAAAGATGCTCATCCATCCTGCGGATGTCGTGCGCTCTCTTCAGGATGCCGGAGCGGTGGGGGTGCATGCCTCCCTCGATGAAATCGATTTCGAAAGGATCATGGACCGCATGAGGGCGGTGAGGGCCAAGACGCAAGGCGACCTTCTGCAGGCTCTCCTCTCCAAAGAGAATCTGACCTATATACAGGAGAGGGCGGAGTTTGTCTCCGACTACACCCTTCAGTTGGGGGGCAGCGACGGAGGCGGCAGCGGCGGGCGCAATATAACCGCCCCCAGAATCGTCCTGGCCACGGGGGCCCGGGCGCTGGTGCCGCCCATACCGGGCCTCTCCGAGGCGGGCTTTATCGACAACGTCAGCCTTTTGGAGCAAAAGAGGCTCCCCGAGAGCCTGATCATAATCGGAGGCGGCTACATCGGCTGCGAGTTTTCCCACTTCTTTTCGGCCATGGGAGCGGACGTGGTCATGATAGGCCGTGCAAAGCTGCTCCTCTCCGGGGTGGAGCCTGAGGCAGCAAGCCTGGTCCGAAGGCTTCTCGCCCAGTACATGAGGGTGATCACCGAGCACGAGGTGATCTCCGTCCAGATAGGGGAGAACGGCAAAAAGATCGTAAATGCCAGGAGCATGCAGGACGGAAAGGTGAGCCGCTTCGAGGCAGATGAGATCCTCCTGGCCGCCGGCCGCCGCTCCAACTCCGACCTGCTAAAGCCGGAGAAAAGCGGCATTGAGACCGACGGCCGGGGCTGGATCAAGACCGACCGGTACCTGGAGACCAGTAAGAGTGGCATCTATGCTCTGGGAGACGCTTTGGGAAGGCACATGTTCCGGCATACGGCCAACTATGAGTCTGAGGTGGTAGCCCACAACCTGCTGCGCGCCGCAGACGGGGAGCGGGAGGCGGTCGACTACCATGCCGTGCCCTACGCCGTCTTCACTCACCCCCAGGTGGCGGGAGTGGGCATGAGGGAAAGCGATGCCCTGGCCGAAGGCCGCAGGATATTGGTCGGGCGGGCCGATTACATGGACACCGCCCTGGGCGTGGCCATGGCCGCAGAGCACGCCTTCGTCAAGGTGGTGCTGGAGGAGGAGAGCGGCCGCATCCTGGGGGCGACGGCGGTGGGGCCCATGGCGGCGGAGCTGGTGCAGCAGGTGGTTTATCTCATGAACACCGACTACCAGGACATGATGCCGATCATCCGGTCGCAGGTGATCCATCCAACGATCAATGAGGTGCTGGTGAGGGCTTTTTCCGAGCTGTCCCATCCGGAGCATGGCTCTCCAACTTAATTATATAAAACACAATATTATTTTGAATTTGCCTTCTCTCTTGGATCCGGTGCCTGCTGCTGAGCCCGGAGAAGAGAATGCAAAGGGGCTATGGAGTGGGCACGGAGAGGCGAGCCGGATAAATACTTTGCAGGCCATGATGAAAGCATGTCTCAAAAATACCGGTGCACCATGTGCGGATACGTCTACGATCCGGCAAAAGGAGATGCAGATTCAGGAATAGCTGCCGGCACGCCCTTTGAGTCCCTGCCCGATTCCTGGACCTGTCCTCAGTGCGGCGCTTCCAAGGAAGATTTTGAGAAGATGGATTGATGGAAAGGCGGCTGGAAATGGAGTGTGAATAAGACCATGACGCTTAAAAGAGAGCTCCGGCCGGGCGTGCACAGCGTGGGGGCCATAGACTGGGACAGGAGGCTCTTTGACGCCCTGATTGCCCTGCCGGATGGGACCAGCTACAACTCCTATCTGATCCGGGGAAGCGAAAGGACGGCGCTTATCGATGCCGTGGATGCTGCCATGGCAGGCGGCCTCCTGGAGAATCTCAGCAGCCTCGGCATTGAAAGGATTGACTTCATAGTGGCTCAGCATGCCGAGCAGGACCACTTCGGAGGCTTGAAGGAGCTTCTGCGAGCCTATCCGGAGGCAAAGGTCCTGGGCTCTGCCCGCTGCCTGGAGCTGCTCAGGGACTTCGGGCTCGCGGCAGCGGACAGGACCCAGGAGGTCAAGGACGGGGAGACGCTGGAGCTGGGCGGCAAAAGCCTGCAGTTCATCTCTGCTCCCTGGGTGCACTGGCCGGACACCATCTTCACCTACCTGGCCGAGCAGCGCATCCTCTTTACCTGCGACTTCCTGGGCAGCCACCTGGCTACAAGCGACCTATTTGTGCAGGACGAGGCAGCGGTTAATTCCTCCGCCAAGAGGTACTATGCCGAGATCATGATGCCCTTCCGCCAGCACGTCAGGAGGCACCTGGAGAGGATCGGCAAGATGCAGGTGGAGGTCATAGCCCCCAGCCACGGCCCGGTCCATGACAGGCCTGCGTTTATTTTGGACGCCTATCGCGACTGGTCATCGGATGCCGTAAAAAATCAGGTGGTACTGCCCTATGTCTCCATGCACGGCTCAACTAGGGTGATGGTCGACTATCTGAGCGATGCGCTCATCGCCAGGGGCGTGCGGGTTATGCGTTTTGACCTGACGAGCCTGGACAGCGGCCGTCTGGCCGAGGCGCTGGTGGATTCAGCCACGGTGGTCATAGGCACGCCCACCATCCTGGCCGGGGCCCATCCGCTGGCCCTCTATGCCGCCATACTGGCCAATGCCCTCCGCCCCAAGACCCGCTATGCCACCATCATCGGCTCCTTCGGCTGGGGAGGAAAGATGCTGGAGCAGATCACAGAGGCCCTGCCCAATCTGAAGCTGCAGTTCCTCGACCCCGTGGTGGCTAAGGGGCTGCCCAAAGAGGGCGACTTTGCAGCCCTGGACCGGCTGGCGGAGGAGATCGCCGCTTTGCATGCCAAATTATAAAATCTAAAATTTTATTCAAGAGCCGGGAAGACTTGATAGACACATCTTTTTTGGCCTATGTTCTGGTGCTGCTGGTCACAGGCATAGCAGTGGGTTTTGCCTGCGGCCTCCTGGGAATCGGGGGAGGATTTCTCATGGTGCCGGTGCAGATCTGGGCGCTGGCCCAGCAGGGCATCGATCCCACCCTGGCCGCCAGGATCGCCTTCGGAACATCTTTGGCTGTGGTCCTGCCCACCGCCCTATCCGGATGCCGCGGCCACTCCTGCCGGGGCGTAGTCCTCTGGAGGCCGGGAATCATCATGGGCCTCTCCGGGCTGGCCGGAGCCTTTCTGGGGGGCAGCATCGCCTCTCACGCTCCGGGCGAGCTTCTGAAAATGCTCTTCGGCTCAGTGGTGCTGCTGGGTGCTCTGAGGATGCTCTTTGCCTCCGACCTGCTGCCCCGGCAGAGCCCGAAATCGCCAGCATCGGAGCCCATCCGCCAGTACGTCCTCTGGGGATTTGCAGTGGGAATAGTATCCGGACTGACAGGCATCGGCGGAGGGGTGATTCTCGTTCCCGCCATGGTGGTCGCAATGGGCTTCGGCATGTTTCAGGCCATCGGCACTTCGTCGCTGGCCATCGCCTTCAACGCCCTGGGAGGCGTCTTTGCCTATGCCTACAACGGCTGGGGCGTGCCCGGGCTTCCGCCTTACAGCGTGGGCTACATCGACCTGCTGCAATTCGCCCTCCTGGCAGCAGCTAGCATCTTCTCCGCCCGGTGGGGGGTAAGGGCCGCCCACCGGCTGCCGGCGGAGAGGCTGAAGCAGATCTTTGTGCTGCTCATGATCTACATCGGGCTGAATATGATTGGGGTCCTGGGATGGGTGGGTCTAATAACAAAATCTGTATCGATCTGAGATCAGCATAATGTTTATGGTAAAGAAAGTCATAACCTCGTGAATATGCGAGACGTCCCTGGCCTTCAAAGGTGGAGGAGCAATCAAGGCCTTCATGCGCCGGAAGGTGCTATCTCATTCTGCGGAATCATGATACGATGTGTAGAGCGTGAAGGTGGGCTACGAGATCAGCTTCATAAGCCACTTCAGAATACTGAAGCCCACGAGAACGCTGTAGGTGATTCAAGCGGATATTGTGGCACTGGGAAGTAGATGAAAGAGATGCTTAATCTATTTTGATCGATATAAGAGGGATTATCATCACTACACAACGTTATTCCGTTACTCAATTGCCAATTAAGAATCTGTTTGCATGGATTGATTCTGGCGAAATTGCCATACCGGAGATTCAGAGACCATTCGTCTGGGATGCGGTAAAGGTCCGCCAGATGCTGGATTCTTTATTCAGGGGATATCCTGTCGGGTATTTGATTGCATGGCGCAATCCAAATGTGAAACTAAAGGATGGGACAACTTCCACTGGTAAGCACATAATTATCGATGGACAACAGCGTGTTACTGCGCTCATGGCAGCCATACTCGGAGAAGAAGTAGTAAATAAAGACTATAAAAAGATCCGTATTCGGATTGGCTTTCATCCTGTCAAGCAGCAATTCGAGGTATCAAATCCCGCAATCGAAAAAGATGCCTCGTGGTTATCGGATATATCGAAAGTCTTTGATCCGAGAACGAAGCTATTCAACTTGGTCGCTGATTACTGCAAGAAGAATCCGAACTCGAAAGATGATGAAATATTTTACAGCATTGAATCATTGCGTGGAATACTCAACAATCAAATTGGACTTATCGATTTGGCTTCAGACTTGGATATTGAAACTGTGACTGAGATATTCATTCGCGTCAACTCAGCAGGAGTGGCACTAAGCCAGGCAGATTTTGCCATGTCAAAGATAGCTGTCAATGAAACCTATGATGGAAATATGCTGAGAAAGGCAATCGACTATTTCTGCCATTTGGCCATAACACCAGAGTTTTACAAGGACTTGCAGAATGACAAGACATTTGCAGAAAGCGAATTCTTTCGTCAAATGTCATGGCTCCGCAGCGAGAACGATGACCTTTATGATCCGTCATATACCGATATGCTAAGGGTGGCATTTACCACAGAATTTCAGCGTGGTCGTCTAGAGGACCTCGTAGCATTGCTATCTGGGCGCAATTTTGAGACCAAACAATATGAAGAGGCTATAGTCGAGGACTCATTTAACCGATTGAAGAAGGGAATCAATCAATTCATGAATGAGACCAATTTCAAGCGCTTCCTCATGATCATCCGCTCAGCGGGTTTTGTCAACGCATCAATGATCCGATCTCAGAATTCCTTAAACTTTGCTTACATACTCTATCTGACCTTACGCAATCAGGGGATTCCCAATGCCGATATTGGGCACCAGGTACGGCGTTGGTTCGTCATGGCTATGCTTACAGGACGGTATTCGTCCTCTCCTGAATCGACTTTCGACCAGGATATCAAGCAGATATATGACATAGGGATTAAGAATTATGCGGATATCCTCATTCGAAGCGAGCTTTCTGATGCATTTTGGGATTCTGCATTGCCTCAAGCTTTGAATACTTCGGTGGCCTCAAGTCCTTACTTCCGCCTGTTCGAAGCTGCACAGATAAAGATGAACGATCTGGGATTTCTGTCTTCGGATATCACTGTAAAAGATCTGATTGAAGTACAATCTGATGTGCATCACATTTTCCCAAGAGAGTACCTTAAGAAGAAAGGGATGGGTAGAGCACAATATAATCAAATTGCAAATTACGCGGTGGTCCAAAGTGAGATCAATATCGCCATAGGCAGCAAGGAGCCAATGATATATTTCGGCCAGCTAATGCAGCAATGCCAGGGGGGGAAGAAACGCTATGGAAATATTACTGATCTCACGGAATTAAAGAACAACTTCAAGGCGAACTGCATTCCAGATGGCATAGAGGAGACGACTGCCGACAATTACAATTCTTTTCTCTCCATGCGGCGGGTACTAATGTCTCAGAAGATCAGGAAATATTTTGAGGGTTTATGAAATTTTCAGGGCTAGAGCCTTTTCCAAAAATTAAAGACTCATTTGGAGCTAAGATGCCATGCACGGATTGGCAGTTCATTGGCGGAATAGCAGTTACGCTCCCTCTTCTTTCTGAACAGTCTGCCGCCGTCCTCCTCGACCACATGAACCGTCGCATCATCTGCTGCATCCGCGCTAGGCAGTTGCTCATCCGCAAGTACCGCGCCCGCCTCATCTCCGACGTGGTCACAGGCAAGCTCGACGTCCGGGGCATAGATCTTCCAGCCACCGAAGATACTGAGATACCCGAAGAATACACCGACCTCCTGGATAGCGATGAAGTAATAGAAGACGAAGAGTTGCAAGATGAACTCCCGGCGGAGGGAAACTGACATGAGCGACATAGAGGTGGCTCCTGCCCCCGATACAGGCATCGTGTTCTACCAGACGGAGGACGGCAAATCCCGCATTCAGGTCCGGCTCCAGGACGGCACAGTCTGGCTAAACCAGAGACTTCTAGCTGAGCTGTATCAGGTTGCACCTCACACGATCAGCGAGCATATCTCCACCATCTATAACGACAATGAGCTTATTCCTGCTGCAACTACTCGGAAATTCCGATTAGTTCAAACCGAGGGCAGCCGTCGGGTAGAGCGGCTGGTGGACTTCTACAGCCTGGAAATGATTCTGGCCGTCGGCTATCGCGTACGAAGCCACCGGGGCGTGCAATTCCGCCGCTGGGCTACTGAGCGCCTGCGGGAGTACATGGTCAAGGGCTTTGTGCTGGACGATCAGAGGCTCAAGGGAGAGCAGGCCTTCGGGGCCGACTACTTTGACGAGCTGCTGGAGCGCATCCGCGACATCCGGACCTCTGAGAAGCGCTTCTATCAGAAGGTCCGGGATATCTATACCCTCTCCATCGACTATGATTCCCAGGCCGAAAGCACCCAGGCTTTCTTCAAGATCGTTCAGAACAAGCTGCATTGGGCCATAACCGGCCACACTGCCGCCGAGATCATAACAGAGAGGGCCGACGCCTCCAAAGCAAACATGGGGCCCACCGGCTGGAAAGGAGCCCGTGTCCGCCAATCAGACATCTTTGTGGCAAAAAACTACTTGCTGGCAGACGAAATAGGAGAGCTCAACCGGCTGGTGACCATGTGGCTGGACTATGCCGAAGACCAGGCCAAACGCAGAAAT